>JAEEGL015451320.1_pt1 | contig 48946 bp, 35 predicted proteins | sample 9134231 | NCBI WGS metagenome assembly JAEEGL01 (sample SAMN16246548, study PRJNA631951) | gut metagenome | biome: gut microbiome; feature: rumen; material: fiber-attached | host: Bos | place: Iran: Karaj | collected 2018-10 | reverse complement strand
TTCGTATGGGTCTTCAAGTTCAATTTCTTTAGCAACTGATACACCGTCTTTTGTGATTGTTGGTGCACCATATTTTTTGTCGAGAAGAACTAAACGTCCTTTAGGTCCGAGTGTAACTTTTACAGCTCTGGAAAGCTGTTCAACTCCTGAAAGCAGCTTTTTGCGTGCTTCTTCATTAAAAAGCAACTGTTTTGCCATGATTAATCTCCTATATGAATACGGATTTTAAATCCGATAAATTACTTATTATAAAGATAATAAATTTTGACTGCATTGGCAAGAAAAATAATTAATTTCAAACATTTCGGGCAGCGGTGGTTGCAAGATTATCACATATTTCGTTATATTTGTTTCCGGCATGGCCCTTTACCCAAACCCAGTTTATGTTCAGACTGGCATTTAATGCATCAAGCTTTACCCATAAATCCTGATTTTTTACACTTTTTTTATCTGACGTACGCCAGCCGTTTTTTTTCCAGTTGGAAATCCACGAGGTAATGCCGTTTTTAACATACTGACTGTCTATATAAACTGATACAGGACGCTCCTTGTATTCCGGCGTTGTTGCAACAAGTTCTAAAGACGAAATTGCCGCCAGAAGTTCCATGCGGTTGTTTGTTGTGTCTTTTTGACCGCCAGAAAGCTGAATTTCCTTGCCGTCAGCTAAAACTACAGCCCCCCAGCCACCAGGTCCAGGATTTCCGGAACAGGCTCCATCAGTATAAATAACAATTGTTTCCATAAAATATAATATAACTGAAACAGCCGATAGTGGCAAATATTTTTTGTAAACATATAATGCGGGGAATAAACAGATGCAAAAAATCGCAGAATTATTGAAAATCTAAATTATCAGTGATAAAATGCTTTTACTATGTCAATTATACCTTATGAACAAAAACCGATTGATGTTGAGTATGAATTAAAAACAGAATCAGGTAAAAAATATTCGTATTCGGCAAATGATCTTTCTATTTGTGATCAGTATTTCATTCCCTATATAGTTCCGTTGTTTTTAAAACTGATACCTTATCAGCTTCCTGCAAATATTATCACAATTGTATCAAATTCTCTGGTTTTACTTGCTTATACTATTGCCATGCAAAGTGCACGTGGAAACTATATGTTCTGGTTTGCCATCCCAATTCTTATTTTCTGTTATATTATTGGAGACTGCATGGATGGGGAACAGGCCCGCAGAACAAAAACTGGTTCTCCTCTGGGCGAGTTTCTGGATCATTTTCTGGATTGCTTTGTAACAGGAGAACTGGTTATATCACTGCTGGTTGTTTACAATATAAAAAATGCCATAATCGTCATGCTTTCACTAACAATTGCATATCTTGTGCAGGCTGTGGCTTTTTGGGAAAGATACAAAACAGGACACATGCATTTTTCCAGAATCAGTTCTACAGAAGCAATTATCGGCTTAACTACCCTGATAACGATTGGAGTAAGTAAAAAAATACGGACTTTTGCCGCAATTGTTCTTGTTGAAAGAGTACCCCTGTTTGAATCATTATTCCCGGACATGGCAGGTTCTACAGGTTTAACCGTTGCAGAAGCTTTTATTCTAGGATTTTCATTAATGGGGCTTATAAACATTGTTTTAACCCTGATTCGTACAAAAGGTGTTTCTGTAAGATTTATCTGTTATGTAATTTTGTCCTTTATTGTTGCGGCCATCTCATCTGTCATGCATCAGGATACTCTGCACCTTCCGTACCTTACAATTGCTCTCTTCAATATTCATTATATTTCCACTCTGCTTTCATCGATTGTAACAAAGACAAAGGATCACTGGCCGGATTTTTTCCTTGCTATCTTTATGAGCATAATGTTTCTTCTGCGGATACAAAATGAAATTCTTACAACCTTCTATTTTCTGTATGTGCTGGTATCTGTCGGGATACGGGCATCCTGGTTCTTTGTTCAGAACAGACAGTATTGGGTCTGGAAAAATCCTGAACCGCAGGAAAAAAGCTCCGATTAAAAAATTAGTGTTATGTATGGATATAGTTATTAGCTTTATGTTATAATAACCTATATCAAATGCCAAATAAAAGGAGAATTTTAATTATGGCAAAAAAAAGCTCTCTTAGCTTGATTTACGTTATTGGTATGGCTCTTGTTGTTATTGGTTTTATCTGTCCTGTTTTTGGAAGCGGCAGATTAGCTACAAACGGTTTTAACTACATTGAATTCAGCAACATGAACTGGGCAACATGGGGTGCACTGCTTGTTTTAGTAGGTGCTGTTGCAGGTCTTATTCTTGCTTTTGTAGGAAATAATGACCTTTACAAACTGATTGCACTTATTGTAACAATTCTTGGTGGAATTATTCTTTTTACAAATTTTAACAGAAACGGATTAACTCAGTTCGTTGGAAAACAGTTTCTTAAACATGCAGCAGTAGGTTTCTATCTTATTATTGCAGGTTGGATTGTTGCCCTGATTGGTTATTTTACAAAAAGATAATCACCTTTTGATTTTTTAATAATTGAAAAGACTGCCTTTCATTTTGAAATGCAGTCTTTTTTTTGCTGCTTTTCAGGATTCTATGTCAGTCGGGGGATTCTGTATCTGTTTTTTGGTTTCTTTGTTAACTTTTATCCCGGCAATGATGAATCCGGTAATTACACAGATAAAGGCGATTATCCCGATTATTTTGATTTTGCTGGTAGCAACTTCGCCAATGAAATATACAAGCCAGTATAAAGTTGAACTGCTGATAAAACCGGCAATAGAATTGTAAAACAGAAATTTTTTAAAAGGAAGTTTTACAAAGCCAGAGCCCATAAAAAGCATGCTTCTGACTCCAAAAGGAATAAAGCGGCATAGAATAAAGGTCTTTAAGCCGTGTTTTTCCAGATGGGAAGAAACCCAGTTAATTCTTTCGGGTGTAAGCCGTTTTTGTAAAACCTTTATTTTCAGAATTCCCATTCCTAAAAGCTTTCCAGTACAGTAGACAATAATATCAGCAAGAAAGATTCCAGAATAAATAGCAATATAATTTGGAAGCAGAATTGATGAATCAGTTTGGGCAAAGGTTGCAGAAAGAATGATAATGGCATCTTCTGAAATCGGCAGGTTTAGGCCTGAAAGTAAAAGTGCGCCGAAAGCAACTAAAGGCCAGTAAGAAACATATTGACTGATAAAACTTACGATTGAATTCATTTTATAGATGTTCGCATTTTATACATAAAAAAACAAGTTCATCTGAGATTATAGGCTTCTTCTTTTGAAACCCGTTTCCAGTAAAGGCTTTTCCCAATTCCCAGTCCTATTTCGCCGCGAATTTCTAAGGTATCATGCAGAAATCTTTTTCCGTCTTTTTTATGAAAAATAGCTTTGCACTTGTAGCGTATGCAGCCGCGGGGATCAATTATGTATCCGTTTTTCCATACTCCCTCGCTTTCTTTTTTCAGACCATAAATCCAGGGTGAAAACAAAACAGGAATTTCCGAAAAGGGTTTATTTATCGGGTAATCTTCATAGGTGGTATGACCGAATTTTACGGTTGCAAGACTTTCTGCCGTAAGACCGGGAACGACGATTGAATCGCCCCGAAGTGTTCCATCGATACAATATAAAAACCAGCTACCGTTTGGTTTTTTGCCGTCAAAACTGATCCAGTAACCGCAGACAGGATCAGAAATATCAGCATCACTATAATAAGCTGGTTCAGAAAAAAAAGGCATATTCATAAAAAGAATTGCAATAATAATTAAAAAAAATTTCTGCTTCATGAAATAATTATAGCATAAGTTTTTATAACAGTGATATAATTTAAATAACGGGTGTTTTTAGATTTCTCAGGCGGGGGAACTTTGATGAGTGATTTTGTAAAAGTTACAGAGAATAAACAGTTTTTGACTGGTGCACAAAAGGCTGCAATCCTTTTAGGCGAATTAGGAACGGAGGTTTCAAAACAGATTCTTTCGCTTTTAAAGCTTTCTTCAGATATGTATTATAAAATAAATGTTGCAATGGCAAGTTTAGGTTCTTTTGATTCTCAGAATAAATTTCAGGTTCAGCGGGAATTATCTGTTTTGAATGAGGTTTTCTCGTTTGGAAAAGCAAAAGGTATCTGGAAAACCCTTCCTGAAGAAAAAGTTTCAGAATCTTCGTCCGAGGCTAAACTGCAAAAAATTTCTGATTCAGCTGCTACAGAATTAATTGCTGAAAAAATCCGAGGATGGCTCAACGAAAAAGACAATTAAGAGCTGCATTTATATCAGTCTTCAGGAATTGGTTGTGAAAGCTGATTCAACAGGCTGTCCGGATTGTCGAAGGCTTTTTCCTTGCGTTTATTTAACAGCGTGTACATAATTGGTGAAACATAAAGCGTTAAAATTGCACCAGAGGTTAAGCCGCCTACAATTGTGAGGGCAATCGGCTGCATCTGTTCTGCTCCTTCACCCGGGAAAAAAGCCATAGGAACCATTCCTAAAACAGTAGTAAGTGTTGTCATCTGTATTGGCTGAAACCTGCTTTTGCCAGCCTGAATGCTTGCTTCTGTAACTGGTATTTTTTTTCTGACAAGCTGATTTGTGTAATCTACAAGAATAATACCGTTGTTTACAACAATACCGACAAGGGCAACTATGCCGACAATGCTGAAAAGGCTGAACTGCTGTCCTGTAATCTGATACGCCAGTATTACACCAATGAGCAGAAGCGGAATTGTTGTGAAAATTATGAACGGATCTACAAGTGATTCAAACTGGGCTGCCATAACTGCAAAAACTAAGAAAATTGCAAGAATAATTACGATGGCAAGTTTTCCTCCGAATTTTCCGATGTCCGCCGCTTCTCCTGTATATTTAAGTGTTACATCCGGATGCAGGATAAGATTATCCGCAATTGTTTTTTCTACAATCGGTTCAATTTCTGTTGCAGTAAAACCTGTTGCAATATTTGCCGTTACGTGATTAATCCGTTCTTTGTTTTCACGCTGTATTTTTTGCGGTGAACGTCCTTGAGATAGCGAAACAAAACTGTCTAGTGTCATGATGCCTGCATTGGTTTGAACGGTAAGTGCCAGAATGTCGCTGGTGGTCAAAAGGTCTTCGTCCCGAATGGAAACTACAATACTGAATTCTTTTCCGCCTTCATAATAAACAGTCGGAGTTGAGCCAGTGATTGCAGTTCTGAGCGTGGAAGCAATTGTGTTAACACTAACACCATAAAAGGCTGCAACATCCTGATTGATAACAAGGTCAAACTTTGGAGCACCGTTTTCCAGGTCAGTTGTAATGTCCTGTAACTGCGGAACTTTTTCTTTAAGTAAAGCAACAATTTCATTTGCGGTTTGACTTGCCGCTAAAGCATTATCGCTTCGGATATTAACATCTATTCCGCTTGTTCCCATGCGGCGACCAGCTCTGAAAGTAATGTTGGAATCTGGCCATTGTGAAAGATACGGAGTAAGTTTTTCGCGAATTTCTGCCGGGTGAATTTTTTGTTTGTCAACTTCAGGCAGATTAATCTGGATTGAGCCCTGATTTGAGGTTCCGCTGTTTAAAATAATATTTTTACAGTTTTCCATTCCTATTTCTTTCAGGATTATTTCCTGAAATTCAAACATACGGGAAAGCACAACATCATTGTCTGTTCCGATTGGAAGCTGTACAGTTATAGAAACCTGATCATCTGAATTTGATGGCGGCGATAAATTCAGTCCGATATTCATCAGTTTAAATACGGAAACAACGAGCAGGAGAACAACCATAGTAAGCACAAGAAAGCGGTTTTTTAATGCCCATTTCAGTGAGATTACATAGCCGTCACGGATTGTGTCAAAGAATTTCTGAAATGCGTCATCTATTATTTTGAGTAATTTATTCTTCAGAGGTTTTTGAACACGTGTATCAAGACGGATAATTGAACCGCACAGAGCAGGCACCAATGTTACAGAAACAAAAAGAGAAGCAACCATGGCTACACACACTGTGATAATTAATTCCTGAAACATCTGTCCTATAAATTCAAGATCGGCTTTATAAATCAGCATTGGAATAAAAACACAAAGAGTGGTTAAAGTTGAAGCAATAATTGCCGTCATCATGTTGCGGCTACCCATAATCGCAGCAACGGCAGGTTTTTCTCCACGAAGCCGGTAATTAGAAATATTTTCCAGAATAACGATTGAGGAATCGACGGTCATACCCAGGGCCAGAATTAGACCGGACATTGTCATCATGTTTACAGTTAGATCCAGCATAGCCATTACCATCAGAGTGATAAGAATGGAAATAGGAATGGAAATACCAACGATAAGCGAACTTTTTACCTGACGCATGAAAAGAAAAATAATAAGCATTGCCAGAAGAATTCCTTCAATGGCAGAACCATAGACCTGATTCATAACTGAATTAATCATTGTAGAGTCATCGCTGAGAATCTGTAAATCTACACCTTCTGGAAGCTGAGTCTGAATGGAAGGCAATACTTTTCGGATTGATTTGGCAACCGAAGCAACATTTGCATCGGATTCATTGGAAACTGACATATAAAGCCCGAGCATCCCGTTAATGTAAATACGGCTTGAGTTCGAGTCAAAATCTTCATATACTTCTGCAACATCACTTAAGCGTAAAACACTGCCATCAGAATTGGTTTTTAAAACTGTTTCACGAATTTCATCCAGAGAAGTGAAATAATTATCTGTCATTACTTCATAACGTACATCATTTTGTGTAACATTTCCGCCAGAAAGCTGGACGTTTCGGGACTGAAGGGCAGAGGAAATTGAATTGAGCGTAAGATTGTAAGCGGCAAGCCGGTTTGTTGCAACATCGACAGCAATCCTTTTTGCTGCTCCACCATAAACATCAGTTGAAGCAACTCCGTCTACGCGTTCCAGCAAAGGCTGAACTATATCTTCGGCAATGGCCTTTAGTTCATGTTTTTGTAAATTACCTGTAATTGCCAGCCGCATAAAGGGCATACTGGACATGTCAAATTTTCGTACGGTTGGGGTTGAGCAGTCATCAGGCAAACTTCGGATACTCTGGTTTAATATATTCTGAACATCAGTCATTGCATCATCAATGTCGATATCCCAGCCAAACTCAAGGATAATCTGGCTTCTGCCGGCCTGCGAAGTTGATGTGATTTTTTTCAGGTTAGAAACACGGGTCAGACGGTTTACGAGAACTTCTGTAACATTTTTGTCGATTGCTTCAGGACCTACATTAGAATAGGTTGTAGAAACAGAAAGGACTGGTCGGGTACTTGAAGGAAAAAGAGCAATGCCAAGTCGCGGAATAAATACTGCGGCGATGACACAGATTAAAAGATATATCATTGTAATTGTTACAGGACGTCGTACTGAAAGTTCTGAAAGTGACATAAGTTTTCCTCTGTTTATTGTTTTTGTGCTGTATCAGAATTGTCTGAGTTTTCTGAATCTGCAAGTCTTACAGCAGAACCGTTTGTAACAGAACCTGCAGTAATAACAGTTTCTCCAAACTGTATGCCGTCTGTAATTTCTATCTGAGTGTCGTTTTTCAAACCTGTTTTAACAAACTTCCGTACCGCTTTATTTTCCTGAATGACATAAACACAGTCTTCGGCATTATATGTAGAGAGGGCAGATTTTGGTACAACTACAGTGTTTGAATTTTGCTTTATGGCAAGTCTTACGGCAGCAAACATTCCTGCTTTTAGTCTTTTATCTGGTTTTACAAAATCGAGGGAAACTTCAATGGTACGTTTTGATTTATCTACAATAGGACTGAGTTTGGAAATTCTGACACTGAAGGTTTCATCTGGAATTGATAAAACTGATACATAACCTGGAAGTCCGATTTTCAAGTCATTGGAATATTTTTCTGAAACATAGATTGTGAGTTTTAAATCTGATAGCGAACCCACTGTTGCAATTGCAGTGTTTGAAGAAACGGTGTTTCCGATTGTAACTGGAAGAGAAATGATGTTGCCTGTTACAGTAGAGGTTACAGGACTTGAAATATAGGCACTGCCAGGTTTTGAAGGATCTACGTAGGCAATTGTTTCCCCCTTAACTACATAGTCCCCTTCATTTTTCAATATGCGGATAAGTTTTCCACTGATATCAGGATAGATGGATGCTTCAGATTTTGAACTTATGTCGCCGTTCAGTTTGATTATGCTTTCTATTGAAGCAGGTGCTGCAGTGCAGGCATTAACAGTAATTGTTTTAAAATCTTTTTCAGCTTTCTTTGAGCCACCTGTAGCACCAGGCCCTTTAGCATTTGTTTCAGAAGTTCCATCCGGTTTAAGGATATTAACTGCTATAATGACTGCGAGTATAAAAATAATTGAAAGTACTATGATTTTTGCAATTTTGTCAAAAGAGATTTTTTTCTTTGAATTTTCGTTTTCTGACATTTTATTTTTCTCCCATGGTTTCGTATAATTCATCAACAGAGATTTGCAGGGCATTTGCAAGGCTGTTTACTGCAGAAAAATAGTCGATTTTAGATTGAACAACCGAAAGCTCAGCCTGTGTCATTTTTTGACTTGCACTGTCAACATCTGTTCTTGAAACAAGACCTGACTTATAACCTTCATTTGAAAGTTCATAACTTCTTTTTGCAATTTTATAGTTTAGTTCTGAAACCGAAATAGAATCCCAAAGTCGGTTTACTTCGGCAGCCTTTGTGGCGATATCATTTTCTGCTTTTTTAATTGTATTTTCGTAAGCAAGATTTCCGCTGGCAACATTGTCTTCAGCAGCCTTTACTTTCAGGGAAACCGATGAGCCCGGGATAAAGTCTGATACAGGAATTGCAATGCTTGCAGAAACAGAGTTTTCCCATTTTAGTTTGCCGGAAAAGCCATCTGTCTGATTTATAGAAAAGCTGTCAGAAAGTGAAAGAGAAGGTATGTAAGACGAAGTTTTTGTTATGGCAAGTGACAGTTCGGCTTTTGAAAGTGCAAGCTGTTTTAAAATTATGTCATAGCGATTTAAAAGATATTTTTCTGACAGCTCTTTTCCACCAGGTAAAGATAATTTTTTTACAGGAATTTCTATGTTGGCTGGAAGTGTAATAAGAGTTTTTGGTAAGCCTATTAAAACTGCAAAGTTTGCAAGATCTGAAAAATAAACTGTTTTTGCTTTTTCAATTGAAGGCTGCATGGAAAGATAAGAATAACGTGCACTAAGCATGTCCAGTTCCGATGCCAGTCCCCGGTTGTAATTTGAAAGCACCTGCTGATAAGAAGCTTCAGAAAGTTTTTTGTTTGCTTCCAGAATAGAAATGTTCTGCTGTTCAGCAACGAGAGTGTAAAACTTTGTAAAAACTGATGCAGCAATTTCGTTTTCCAGGTTTTTATAATTTGTTAAAGCAATATCATAATTAAGGGCAGAAAGCTTCATAGAATTCGAAACTGAGGCATTCAGGCTAAGTTTGGCAGATGCCCCTGCCGACCAGCTGGTCTTAGAATCAGAAGAAACTCCGGCAATACCAGAACTTCTGTTTGTTACACCACCATTAAGTGAAACAGATGGAAGAAGAGTGTTCCATTTTGATTTGTATTCGCGGTCTGCTGTGGCAAGAGAAATCTTTTGAGTCTGTAACTCCGGATTGTATTTAAGAGCAAAGTTTAATGCGTCTTCAAGCAAAATAATAGTTTTTTCTGTTCCGGCAACAGATACATCAGACTGTGAAAATGCCGGAAAAATAAAAAACAGTCCGAATAACAAAACAGCATAAAGTTTCAGTTTATTTTTCATCTAAAAATTTTTCCTTATCTTATATATCGGCAAACATTTTTATTGCTTTAAAGTTACCATAATTTAAAGGCTAAAATCATAAACAGAATATTTTAAATTTATAACTTTTTGTTATCTGTTTGTTCCTGATGTTTTCAAAAATGAATTAGCAGATTAAAATTAAAGGGTATGAATGCAAAAATAATGATTATAGAAGATGTCCGCGAGATGTCAGATTTAATTTCTCTGTATCTTAAAAAAGAGGGGATAGAAACCTTTCAGGCCGAAACTGCAGAAGTTGCCCTTCAAAAACTTGAAACCTGGCAGTGCGATTTAGTTCTGCTTGATTTGAATTTGCCGGGGATGGATGGTTTTGAGTTTTTAAGTGCCTTCAGAAAAAAAAGTTCTGTACCTGTTGTAATTGTTTCTGCCCGTGATACTGATGAAGATGTTATTACAGGCCTTGGTTATGGTGCAGATGAATTTGTTACTAAACCGTTTTCTCCAAAAGTCCTTGTTGCAAGAATAAGGGCTTTGCTTCGCAGGGTAAACGACAGCCAGCAGAACGAGAGTACCAATGTAGAAAAATTCGGTCCTTATGTTCTGGATTTCAATAGTTTTGCCCTGAAAAAGATTGATAAAGACGGAACTATGCAGCGCATTTCCCTTTCTGCAAAAGAATATGAAATCCTTTCTTATCTGGTAAAAAACAAAGGACGCCCTTTAACACCGGAAGTTATCTATGCAAATGTATGGAATAATGCTTACGGAGACTTATCAGGGGTTGCAGTCTATATTCAGCGCTTAAGGCGTAAAATTGAAGAAGACCCTGCAAATCCTAAATATCTTGAAACTGTATTTGGTATGGGCTATCAGTTTACAAATTCTTAAGGAAAAAAAAGTGACAATAAAGAAACAGGCTTTTATTCTGATTTTCGGTTTAGTTTTAGTTCCGATTCTGGTTATTGGTTCAATTATAGTTGACAATTATGTGCATCAGCCTCAAAGATATTTTGTTCCCGGTTATGCTGAACTGATTGCACAAAATGGTGATGTTGTTACCTGTATCAGCGAAAAAGAATGGAACACGATGAGCAGGTATATTTCAAAGAAACCTAAAATCGTGGATTTGCTTTTAATTTCTCCAGATAACACGATTATCTACTCAACAACGGATGACTATCCTGCATTAACAAATTTTTCATCTTCGGATTTTGTGCAGGTTGTCCGCGATACAGGTCATATGTATATGTATCAGGTGGATAATCCTACAGAAGATTCCGGACTGATTGTAGTAAGCCGTATTGCCCGTCAGCAGCGTCCACGTATGACCAGATTCAGAAAACTGTTCACCATTGTGTTCATCGCTTTTATTGTACTGATTGTGTTTATAACAACAGTGCTGGCTTTCATGGTTCGTTCCATAACAAATTCTGTAACTTTTCTGGAAGAAGCCTGCAGAAATATAACACAGGGAAATCTGGATTCAGAGATTCCTGTAAAAGGTTCCAATGAAATAGCTTCTTTATCAGTTTCCTTAAATAAAATGCGTCTGGCAATCCGGGATAATCAGGAACGGCGTTCACGCTTTATTATGGGTGTGAGTCATGATTTGAAAACACCGGTGGCACTTATTAAAGGTTATGCAGAAGGAATCAAAGACGGAATGATGGAAAGTCCTGAACTGATGAATCATTCACTTGATATTATTATTTCAAAGGCAGACCAGCTTGAACAGCTTATTTCCGATTTGATAAATTTCATAAAACTGGGCACAGGAGAATGGAAGCAGAATTTAAAAACTATAAAGATAAAAACTAAGCTTGAAGATTTTGCACGGCGGCTTGAAGCAGATGGAAATTTGCTGGGAAAAAATGTAACAAGTTCGGTGGAGCTTTCGGATGAAGTAAAAGTTGCCATGGATGAAAGTCTTTTTTTTCGTGTCCTTGAAAATCTTACAGGTAATGCTTTTCGTTATACGGGCAAAAACGGTGAGATATGTTTTACTGTGAATGAAGAACAGAGCGACACGAAAAAAATCATCGTGATAAAAATAGCAGACAACGGAATCGGGATTACAGCCGAAGACCTTCCGCATATTTTTGAGCCGTATTTCAGGGGAACAAATTCACGGCGGGAAGAAGGTTCAGGACTTGGGCTTTCGGTTGTAAAAAGTGTTGTAACTTCACATGGCTGGGATATCAGTGTTGAATCTGAAAATAAAAAAGGAAGTAAGTTTACACTTAGGATTCCGGAATAAACTGGACATTCTGGATAAATCAGTTTGACCGAACGAAATTATCATTATATAATTGATATATTCTATAACATTAAAAGATAAAGATACTGTCTGTAAACTTTATCTTTTCAAAGGGAGAAAGCATGAAAAAGATTTTGATTCTGTTACTTGCCGTTCTTATACTGTCTTTTGCATTTACTGGTTGTGAAGAAGTTGCACAAACTGTTACAGAAATGACACGAGATACCTGGTATGCATATGAATATAATTACACAAATGATTCTGTGGAAACGGAATTGCTCTGTTATTTTATCTATGCACCAGATGGGCTTCCTAAAGGAAATGCCCTTAAGGCTGATATTCCTGCCGGACTTTCTGTTGTAATTGTTGCCGCAACTTCAGGAAACGGAGGAGCTGCTGGCTCTTTAGCAGAAGCTCTGGGAAATGATAGGTATATCTATAAAACATGGGCAAAGGGAGAATCTGTTGCTGATGCAGAAGAAGGAGATGCCGCAAGTCTGGCCAGTAAATTTGTAGTAAACGATACTCTCTGGACTGTGTTCTATTCAAGTGTGCTGAAAGGAAAAAAATGGGATTTACCGCCTGTAGCACTGCAGAAGGGAACATCAAACTGGGAAGAAATTACAAATCTTGAAGACCTGAAAGATGTCTTTTCTTTGAAAGGCCTGATGAGAAGTGTTCTTATCGGCTATTTAACAGAATAGTTTTTAACTTTTTAGCTGCCTAAACTCCATTGCCCTGAGTGTTTTCCTTTGTGCGGAGTTCCTGATTACGGCTTGTTGCAAAGCGGTGTGTCTCATCACGTACCCGTTGTAAAAGCCGTAAGGCATCGCTTCGTTTTGGTAAACTTACAGGAGTGGAGTTGTGCGGCAGATATATTTCTTCGTCCCGCTTTGCAAGTCCAATAATCGGGATGTCTAAATCAAGCGAATCTAATACGCCTTGAACCGCATTAACCTGTCCAATACCACCATCAATCAGAATTAAGTCCGGAAGCTCAGAGCCTTCGTTTACAAGTCTTGTATACCGCCTTGCAGAAGCTTCGCGCATTGAGGCAAAGTCATCGATAATACCATCAGTAGTTTTTAAGCGGAAGTATCTGTAATTTTTTTTGTCCGGATTGCCATTCCAGAAACTGATAAGACTGGCAACAGGGAATTTTCCGTGCAGGTGAGCTATATCGAACCCCTCGATTCTACGCGGCAGGTGATCCAGATGCAGAAGTTTCTGTAATTCTTCCATTGCAGGAGTATCGCCGCGCTCCCTTTCACGCCGGATAATGTCTTCCTTTGCATTATGAGTTGCCATTGCAGAAACCGTTGCATGATGCTGCATTTCTTCTGAAAGGTTGGCTTTTGTTTCAGAATCAAGTGCAATCACCTGTGGATTCATTTTAAAGCGTTCTGAAATATACTGCTGTACATTTTCAAATGGTGTTTCCGTTTTTCCGGATTCCTGTTTTTCTTCAGAATTATCAGTTTTCCAGATAAAATCTTTTGTATCAATAAAAATTTTAGCAGGAATTTTTTTATCATCATCATAGTAAGCCATGAAAAATTCGCTTATCAGTTCAGAAGCATCATTTAAAGATTTTGTCCGGTACAAATCCCGCATGACGAGTTTTCCCATGCGCAGCTTGAGGACTGCAAAACTTACCAGAGGACCTTCCTGTGCATATCCTATGTAGTCCCGGGCATCCGGATCAAAGTCATTTACAGTAGCAACGGCATTTAACTGCTGAATGGCAATTATTCCATCGCGAAGTCTGGCAGCCTTTTCGTATTCCCTTTTTTTTGCACACTGCTGCATTTCGGTTTGAAGTTTTTTTGTTATTTCTTCAGGCTTACCGTCAAGAAAACTGCAAATTTCGCCGATAAACTGATTATAGGACTCTCTGTCAATTTTTTCGCAGCAGGGAGCTTTACAGCGTCCAATGTGATAATACATGCATGGAGAATTTCGTTTCCGGAATTTTTTGCAGTATCGCAGGGGATAATGTCTGTAAAGGTATTCGATAAAAGTATCGAGGGCTCCTGCATTAGGGAATGGTCCGAAATATTTTGAACCATCTTTGATGATGTGACGGGTTTTGAAAATGCGTGGAAACTCTTCGTTTGTAATACGCAAAGCTGGATAAGATTTATCATCTTTCAGGTCAATGTTGTATTTTGGACGATGCTGTTTTATCAGCGTATTTTCCAGGATAAAGGCTTCGTATTCTGTGTTTGTTACAATGTATTCAATTGTAAAAGCTCTGGAAATCAGAAGTCTTGTCTTAATATCCTTTTTTCCTGAAAAATAGGAACAAAGGCGGTTCTTTAAAATTTTGGCTTTACCAACGTAAAGAATTGTACCATCTTCATCACGCCATAGATATACTCCACTTGATGTTGGTGCATTTAGAGCAGTTTCGTGTAATTTTTTACGTATGGTAGAATCAGTTTTCATAGGTTTAGTATATGAACAGAAGAATATTTTTAACAGTAGTTTTTATCAGTGTTGCAGTTGTTACAGTTTTTGCAAAGGAAAATGCAATTTCCATCGGTGGTAAAAAAGGATGGAAAGATTTTTCCACTGAAAAAGATGTTGTGCTTTCTCCAGGTCGGTTTGGTTACGACTCTGTGCAAATTGCAACTAATGCAAGACAGGTAACAGCCAGTACTGACCTTTTGCTTTCATTCGAAGAAAATGATTCAACGGATTTAAGCGGAAACTATTCTGTTGTTTCTTCGAATATATTATACACCGAAAATGCAAAAATGGGCAAAAGGGCAGCGTTTTCAAATGGTGACGGCGGAATAAAACTTCGCGGAAAAGAGGATACAATTTTTGGCGGAGAAAAACCTGTTGGTTCTTTTACAATGGATTTCTGGTTAATGAGCAGTCTTGCAGAAAATGGAGAAACTTTGTTTTCCTGGAGGTCTTCGAAAAATGTTGATGGACGACCGACAATACAGCTTATAACTGCAAGGTTTATAAATAATTGTGTGGAATGGCGTATTTCGAATGTGTTTTTTAACCGGAATAAGGGAACTGAAATTTTAATGCGGCAGCAGACTCCTGTAATTCCGCAAAAATGGCTTCATTATGTTTTAACTTACAATGATGAAACCGGATTGATTGAATACACAGTGGATGGAAAAATTGAAAGTGTATATTATGCAACAGAAACAAAAAATGAAGGCTCTGCACTTTTAACTCTGGAAATGGGATTTGCTTCGGACATTGAATTGATGCCTTCATTTACCGGATGTCTGGATGATTTCAGAATTATTCGTGGTGTTGAAAATGAAAGTCGCTTTTATTACACTTATAAAGCAGGGGGAGGCCGGTTTGAAACTCAGCCGCTTGTAACAACAGGGATTGGTTCAAAAATGAATTCAATTTCTGTAGTTGATACAGTTCCACCTCAAACAGAAATCCGTTATTTTGTACGTGCTGGAGATAATATGTTTGACTGGACAGATACATTTCCTGTGTGGAAAAATGTTGTTCCAGGCGAAAAAATTAACGGGATATCTGGAAGATATTTTCAGGTTGCAGCAGATTTATATACTGATGGTCTTGGAGTCAGCACACCTTCAGTTACAGAAATAATAATCCGTTATAAAGAAAATCGTCCGCCAGTACCGCCTTACAAAGTTTTTGCAAAGGCAAAAGACAGTGAAGTAGAATTAAGCTGGGCACCGAGTGCTGACGGCAGTGCAAAAGGCTATCTGGTTTATTATGGAGAACGTCCGGGAGAGTACCTGGGAACCTGTTCTACAACAGGAATTTCTCCAATTGATGTCAAAAATGAAGTGACTGTTACAATAAGTGGTTTGGAGAACGGCAGAATATATTATTTTGCAGTTGCTTCTTATGGAGATGAAGATGCAAATGTTGTCGGTGCACTTTCGAAAGAAGTTTATGCAAGACCGATTGCAGCACAATGAGGATATAAAATATGAACGAACAGAATAATGATTACATGCTTACACGTGCAAAAGCGGCAGTTATGGCAAGGGATTTTGTTTTGGCATCCCGCCTTTTTAAAACAATTCTTCGCTCAGATCCTGATAACACGGATGTGCGTTCTCAACTTGCGGCCTCTTATGTTCGTGCTGGTGAAGATGAAAAAGCTCTAGCAGAGTATCAGGAAATTTTAAAAACTGATTCAAATAATTTTTCTGTTCTGAATAATCTGGGTGGAATATACAGACGCCTTGGAAAGTATCAGGAATCAATTGTTTATCTGGAAAGGGCGCTTGCTACCGGAAAAAATCCAAATGCAATTTATTATAATATGGGGCAAACCTACAAACTGATGGGGCAGTATGCCGATGCAGAACAGTGTTTCAAAGATGTTATAGAAGAAGACCCGAATGATGTACTGGCTTACAATCATCTTGGAGCAATACAGGCAACCCTGGGACATCATCAGACAGCAGTACAGTCATATCAGAGGGCTTTACAGGTAGATCCAAATCATCCGATTTTACATTACAATCTTGCAGTAAGTTATGAAGCATTGGGAAATTTCCAGGATGCAAAAACTTCCTATGAAAATGCATTGCGCTCAAAACCGGGCTGGATAGAAGCAATGTGTCGTTATGCAGATCTGCTTATCAAACTGAATAAAAGTGATGAAGCTTGTGAAACTTTGCTTCAGGCAAACAGAATTGAAAAAAATAATCCTCAGATTCTGAATACATTAGGTGCACTAAGTGTTGCAAAGAAAAAACTGAATGAAGCAGAAAAGTATTATAATTCAGTGCTGCATCAGAATTCAGATAATTTTGAAGCACTGATGGGTTTAGCAAATGTTTATGAAAAGCAGGGAAAATATTTTGATGCAGTAGAAATTCTTCAGCGGCTTGAATTAGTGCAGCCAGGAACTCCAGCGGTTCAGCTTTTATATGCAAAAAATTTAATCAAGCTTGATCGTCTGCGTGAAGCCGGAGAAAAAATAAAAGTTGTACGGGATAAAGCTCCGCAAAACCTTGATGCCCTCAATCTTTTGGCACAATTGTTTATAACAAAAGGTGAAACAGAAAGACTTGATGACTGTTTCCATACTATAACTAAAATTAATCCTAAATATGTTCAGCATTACAAAGATTGTGCACAGGTATACTTACAGAAAAATCAACTGGATGAAGCAGGAAAATGCATAAGAACTTATATCACTAAAGTAACCAGTGATCCGTATGCTTATGAGATTTTAGGAAAAGTAGAAGAGGGCTGCAAAAATTACAAAAAAGCCCTTAAGGCATATCAGCAAGCTCTCGAACTTTGTCCGGATGATCCGGATATAATCGAAGCTGTTGCCCGGTTAAACCGTTATGATAATCTTGCAAAAGAAGCAGAAACTCCAATCGATGTTTCACAAGCAGAAAATCTGAAAGAAGAAAAACTTGAATACAAGGATGACAGTATTTTTAATTTCCATGATGATTTAAGTGAAGAGGATTTGCTTGATATAGAATTGCCGGATCTGGAATCTCACGATTATTCAGATAAAAATGAAAATCAACTTGAAGATGCAACAGTTCCGTTAATGGACATTAAAAATAATGATGAACCGATAGATTTTCCGAATGTATATGATGATGCCTTTGATGCCATAGATCCTTATGCAGATCGTCGCCATCAGGATAGTCCGGAAGAAGAACAGACTTTTGCTCCTGTAAAAGATGCAGGAACAAATATTGATTTTGAAGACGTAGTTCCGGAAGATTTCAAACCAGATGAATCGAGAACTCACAAGCAGAAAACAAAAGATGCAGATTTCTTTACAGAGGATGATCCTGATCTGGAGAATGAAGATGATGGAGCATGGACACCTATAGATGATGATTCTGAGCCTGTACAAAATCAGGCAAAAGCTGAAGATGATATTGCTGATGATTTAATTGATGAACATGAATCAAAAATTGAAGATAGAGAAATTGAAGCAAAAGACATGAAGAATAGACCTGGATTCCAGCAGATTATCATTAATTCGCCGGTTCCAGTTATTTCAGATGAAAACGAAATTGAAGATGATGTAGAGCCATTAGAGGATGCAGAACCAGAAGAAGCTGTACTGCTTGCAGAAGATGAAGCAGAAGAAGCAGAGCCATTAGAGGATGCAGAACCAGAAGAAGCAGTACCGCTTGCAGAAGATGAAGCAGAAGAAGCAGAGCCATTAGAGGATGCAGAATCAGAAGAAGCTGTACCGCTTGCAGAAGATGAAATGCAGGAGGCAATGCCGCTCGCAACAGAACCTGGTATGACAGGGGAAGAAGAATTAAAGCCTGCGGCCGTTGTTCCAGTTCCGATGCCTTCTGATAACGATGCATTCTGTATATACATGAGAGCCTTGCAGAACAAACTGCGTGAAACAGGCACCGGCAACTTCTTCCCTGAAATGTCTGAAATGATTGACATGATTATGCTTGCAGGCCGTTCAATGAATGATGATGATCGTAACGGATTTTTACAGACATCAGACTGTCATCGTCTGGATTACATGATAGAACGACTGTCTGGAAAATCGGGATTGCTTGCTGCAGCAGAAGCCAGTAATAATACAGGCTATGCAGATTCCATTCTGAAAGAAAAAGGACAGGGGAAAACTATTTCTACTTTCCTTTCATCAATCAAAGACTCAATTGGAAAAGATGAAGTATCAGCAGAGTTTTCAAGTATAGTAAACTCAGTTGCAGGAAGATATCAGGAATTACTGAATGCCCTGTAAGAGATGGCGAGCGAAAAACATATCTGATTAAAAATCAATTAGAACTTCTTACTTATGCCGAGCATCTTACAATCCCTGTAATTATTCTTCAAAATGATATTCAGTCCGTGATAATGGAGCTATACTGTGTCATTCAAAATGGAAAACATTTTTCTAGCAGTTAATGCGGATTATTCTGCTGTGCGTAAGGCTTTCGTTTCCGTTTTCTGTAATCAGAATATCGTTTTCCCAGCGACACCCGCCGTTTTTCTTGTCGTAAAGTCCCGGTTCCAGAGTAACAATCATTCCAGGTTTAAAAACTGTTTCCAGTTCTGCCTGAGGACGCACAAACGGCGGTTCGTGAATATCAAGACCTACTCCATGTCCTAGAGAATGCGGCATTTTTTTCTTTGCCTTTGAAAATACATCATTTACTTTTAATGCAGCTTGTCTTACAGGCACTCCAGGCTGATAATGTTTTAAGCCGGTGTTATAAGCTTTCTCTACGAGGGTCAGTTGTTCTTCCTGTGCATCTGTAAGCGGACCGACAGCAAAGGTCAGTGTAACATCACTGCAGTATCCGTTGAACTTAACACCAAAGTCCAGAATAGAAAGCCCCTTCCCTGGAAAAACTCCTGCTGTGTAAGCTGGAAAAGCATGAATTCCAAAGCTCCGCTCAGGACCTGCTGCAAGTGTATCAAAGCTTGTGCATTCAGCTCCCAGAGCTCTTAGTTTTTTTTCGATAAGCAGGGCTGCATCAGTTTCAGTTTTTATTTTGTTTGCTTTAACGGCTTCTTCTATTCTATTGATAATTTCATCAGTGATGGCGGCAGCTTTTTTATGAGCAGAAATTTCTGCCTCATCTTTTGTTTCCCGCATTTTTGCAGCAACTTTATGAGCGCCATTTTTTCTGCATAAAACATCGTATCCTGCTAAAGCATCAATGTATTGTAAAAAATCAGGATAGGTTGTTTGAGGCGGTAAATCTATCTTTGAGTTTTCAGGTACTTTAAGAAGCTTTAGTAAACCGGCAACAGCTTTTACAGAGTCACGTTCATATTTAATAAAGGGAACCGTAGAATCGCAGGTAGAAATTTTTGCAGCAAGAATTTCGTCCCATGGACAAAGAATGCTTTTTCCTGAACTAGTTATAATAACAATTGCATCACAAGGATGATTTGTAAAATATCTTATGGTTTGAGAACGGCAGTCTTCATTATCAATAAAAACGGCGGCTCCTGTTTTATTTTCTTTTAACCATGAACTGATTTTATCACGGCGATTTTTATATACATCAAAAGTTTCCATATGCTTATTATAGTCTGAATATTTTTTTTGACAACACCACAAAAGAGCAGTACAATTTTATATCAGTAGAAAATACCATTTTCAAAAAACCGGAGGAAACAATGACAGATGAACTGAAAGAATTTTATAAATATGCAGTATCAGCTGGAAATTTAAAACTGCTGGATACTCTGCTTGCCGATTATAATGATTTTTCAGAAGACGATAAATCCTTTATTCTGATAGCAACAGTAATCAATTCAAAAGATATTGCAACTTTAGAGTATGTGATAAAACTTGGAATGGATTTAAGTTATGTTGATAGTGAAAAATTTACTGCGTTACATTATGCTGCTGCGGGCTCCTGTGTTGATATTGTAAGATATCTGCTGGATAAAAAATTTGACATTGAAGCTAAAACAGTGTTTGGGGCAACTCCTTTGTTAATTGCTGCAAATAACACAACCGATGCTGAAATACTGGATACACTGGTACAGTGTGGTGCTGATATAGATGCGACTGATAATGAAAAATCTACTCTAGTTATTGAGGCTGCAAAGAATCCTGTTGTGGAAATCATGGAATATGTTCTTTCATTAAAACCGGATCTTGAAGCAAAAGATGCAGACGGCTGGACTGCCATAATGAATGCTGCCCGATACAACATGAATGAAGAAGTGATTATTGCCTTGCGTAATGCAGGTGCAAATTTTATGATTGAAACTCAGTCTGGGGGAAATCTTCTTCATCTGGCTGCAGCAAATCCTTCTACAGGTGTGATGCGGTATCTGCGTACTTTTTTTGCAGCAACAGATACAGACAATAATGGACTTACTCCGTTGCAGCTGGCTTTGTTAACAAGTGATAATCCTGAAATTGTTCAGCTTTTATTGGAGTCACAGAAAGAAGATGTGTTTTTTCATGCATGCTGTAACGAAAATCCAAAAATATTGTATTCGCTTTTAAAGTCAGGATATGCGGTAAATTTACAGTCTTCAGATTATTCACGTCCAATTTTCTGGGTCGCTAAAAATAATACAAATCCTGAGGTGCTGGAAGTGCTTATTTCTGCGGGTGCAATTCTTACGGCAAAAGATTATGCAAACCGTACTGTCCTCCATTATGCTGCTGCAAATGAATCGCCTGCAATCTATGACTGGCTTCTGGCGCATGAGGAGCTGGAACTGGATATTGAAGCAAAAGATGATGATGACAAAACTGCAGGTTATTACAGAAGTCATCCGGATGAATTTTAATTATTGTGAGGATATATGGGAAAATTTTATTCAGGAATAGACGGAGTACTCAGACATATTTCCCTGGTTTCTAATATTTTGCGGCACAGTTGTTTTCGTCCGGTAAGAACCAGGGAGTTGGATTTATCTGTAAAAATTTTACGTGGTTATCTAAATACGGATGAATCTGAAACAATTCTTTTTTGTGCATTATTCTCGCTTTACATACAGGTTGGGGAAAGACCTGTTTTGTTTTATGAACTTGCCGGACCGGAAGTGATGAACTGTAATCCGATGTATCTGCTTCAATATAAGGATGATATTGAGTCCCTTGTTGAAAAAGGACTTTTACAGGAAGTGTTTGCCGAAAACTCGGATAAAAAACTGTATTCGATTCCTGTTTATGTTCTGGATGCGATTGTAAATAATTTACCGCAGCTTACAATTCCAGAACTTGATGACAGTCAGGACGGATTCAAGAAGCCGGAAAAAATTAAATTACGAAATCTGTATTTTGCTGAAGAAGTTGAAATGCAGATTGCAAAATTTACTTCGTATCTTGAAAGTTCAAAGCTTTCTGCAATTTTTGCAGGACTTGAAAAACAAAATCAGAGTAAAGGTGTTTGTTTCGCATTTTACGGAGTTGCTGCAAGCGGAAAAAAATCATGCGTTTACAATATTGCCAAGCAGACGAATCGCGGCGTTTATTGCGTAGATATTGATGAAATAGAAAAACCTCTTTTTGACAATCCTGCTGTTCTCGGTGCTTTGTTTGATGAATACGAAAGATATTGTGAACTTGAAAAAAACAAGCAGCATGAAATACCGATTTTTCTTTTAAACTCCTGTGATTTTCTTTTTGAGAAAAAAATATTTGCTCCGGAAAGTGAAATGGATTTAACAATAAAACGACTTCAGGAAATATTTATTGAAATCAGTGATGATTTTGAAGGCATAATGATTGTAACTACAGATGTATTCGATGAAGCGTTTGAAAATCAGTTTCATTACAAGCTAAAGTTTATTGAACCGGGAAAAGATACAAAAACTAAAATCTGGAAAAACAAACTTGAATGGCTTGATGAAACAAAAGCTTCTGATCTTACTGAAAAATACGAATTCAATGCTGATGAAATCAACAACATTATTAAAAGAGTTCAGATTGATGAGATTTTTGAAGGTCGTGTTCCATCCGAAGAAGTTCTGGAAGAATACTGTAAAAATGAAAAACGCCATCATAATGGAAGAAGCGCAGGTTTCTTAAGTTAGGCTCGAATTATATCTGGAGGAATTTATGTTAATACAACCGGCAATGGGAAATAATTATGATGTATGGTCCTGTAACTTAAAACACAGAATCATTCACGTGGTGGGCGAAATAGATATGGAAATGGCACAGAGCATTGTTGCACAGCTTTTGTATCTTGCTGCAGAAAGTGATGAAGATATTCAGCTTTACATAAATAGTCCCGGAGGTTCTATTTCTGCCGGAATGGCAATTTATGACACGATGCAGTACATCAAGCCTGATGTTGCAACTGTTGCGGTGGGAATGGCTGCAAGCATGGGCAGTGTTATTCTTTCTGGTGGAGCAAAAGGCAAGCGTTACATTTTGCCTCACGCAGAGGTTCTGATTCATCAGGCAATGGGAGGGGCTGAAGGACAGTCATCAGATGTAGAGATTGCAGCCCGCCAGCTGAAAAAATCCAAGGATATGCTTAATCAGATTCTTTCGCAGAATTCCGGTCAGCCGCTTGAAAAAGTTCAGCAGGATACTGACCGCGATTACTGGATGACAGGACAGGAAGTTGTGGATTATGGTCTTGTGGATAAAGTGCTTGAAAAAAAATAACCTGATTAACCTGTACAATAAACAAAATAATGTTTTTTGTTTCTGATTATTATAAGAAAATATTTTCCTGCAAAGTTTATAAACTTTCGATTGATGCAGGCTGCACTTGTCCGAATCGAGATGGAACAAAAGGAACCGGGGGCTGTATTTTCTGTTCTGAAAGTGGCAGTGGAGAGTTTTCAGTGAAAGCTGATGTCCCGATTGAAAGACAGATACAGACAGCTAAAGGTTTGGTTGAAAAAAAACTTTATGGCCGGGATGGTTTGCGTAAAGGCAAATATATTGCATATTTTCAAAGCTTTACTTCAACCTACGGAGAATCTGAAACTCTGCTTGCAAAATATAAATCAGCTTTATCTTGTGAAGATGTTGCAGGTCTTGCAATTGCAACGCGTCCTGATTGTTTGAGTGATGAAATCCTTACAGGAATTGCAGAACTTTCAAAAAAATATTTTGTTCAGCTGGAACTTGGGCTTCAGACTAGTAATGAAACAACAGGATTATTAATCAATCGGTGTTATTCAAATGCAGATTATATTGAAGCTGTAAAACGGATAAAAAAAACTGCACCAGAGATTCATATTGTAAGTCACTTGATTTTCGGACTTCCCGGTGAAAATGAAAAAGATATGCTTGAGTCTGTCCGGTTCGTGGTGAAAAATAATTTTCAGAATGAAAAAGATTTGTTTGGCTTAAAAATTACAGTTTTATACATTCTGGAAAAAACAAAACTTTCTGAACTGTACAGACAGGGAAAAGCTGAAACCATGTCTAAAGAAAACTACTATTTCCTGTTAAAAAAGGCTTTTAAATTGCTTCCAGAAAATTGTGTAATTCACCGTCTGACAGGAGATCCGCCTAAAAAAACTATAATTGAACCAAAATGGACGACTGATAAAAAGCGGGTGATGAATGAGATTAGAAAGCTTATTCTGGATTTAGATAATAAAAAAAACTAAATTGATTTTCATTTTTGAATGTTGAGAAAAAGTATTCATAATATTTCGATAAAAATTTATTAAACTTTACCAGTTAAATGAAAGTCTGTGTGATTTTGCACAAAGAATATCTGTAAGTGGAATTGAAAAAAGCTGTTTTTTCGAGGTCGGGCTTGAAAGTGTTATGTTAATTTTTGCATTTTTCATTTCGTTTGCAAGATTGTTTCCATAGACGGCAGAAATTAAATCAATATATTCTTCGGCAGTAGCTTCTTCTTCAGAAAAAACAGGAGCCATCAGTAAATCAAGATAATCAGCAGATTCTGGTGGAAGAATTGCAATAATTGAGGCAATAACATTTTTATTCAGATTCATTACAAAACTGTTTTTTTCAAATTTAATTGACTCAGGAATTGAAGAAAAATTTGCGGCAAGATTATCTGTATGAAGAACAAGTTTCATGGAAGCTGAGCCAGTAAATGAAAGACTTTTTACTGTAAACCCAGATTGTTCACAAGACTTTTTGATATCGGTTTCATCAAAAATCTTTGTGTCGGATTCAAGGGAAAATAAAGATCGTAAAGTTGATTCAACTATGTCGCCGCAGGAAAAATACAGACTGATATCAGCACCGCCATTTTTATCCAGCTGAATGGAACTGTCAATGGCACAGGACAAAAAACTTAAAGAAAATAAAACAATCATAATAAACAAGCCGAATCTAAAAAAATGTTTCAAAATATTTTCCTCCAGATATTTACATTTTATAAAACAAAAAAAATACAATACAGTTACAGATTATAATGGAAGTGTCAGACATAAGCCAGTTGAAAAATTAATTCCGTTTGCAATTTTTTCTTTGAAAGAAAGTATGGTTCCATTAAGCGATTTTACGTTTGTCCATGATATATCCTGTTTTAAAGACAGTCTGTAGCCGAAAACAGAAAAAGACGGGGTTCGGGCAGAGATTCCAAAGATGCCAGGATAAACCGGATATTGTGCATAGTCAGAAGAACTTCGTAAAAGTGGCAGGCTTTCTGTAAAGACAACACCGCTATAAACAGAAAAATAATCTGTAATGTTTATAACTGCACATAAATCAATTAGAACTGGTTGTGCATACTGATTTAGAAAATTTCCGCGAATCATAAATCCCGGATTAATTTTCCAGCAGTCTGTTCTTAGTTCTCCCTGTAATGTTAAATCTGTAATTTCCCAGTTTATTCCGTGTGAATTAAAAAATGTCCAGGATACAAATGCAGATGCATCAATTACAAATATGCTTGAACGCTTGTGTCCCGAAGAATTGCATGATTCAAAAACTGAAGAGCCTGAGGAAGTCTTTTTGGCCCCTGCAACAGTTTTTGTTTCTGTTGTTTTACTTGAGCTACCTGTTCCAGAATCTGCAATGTATGCAGCCTGAATGGCTCTGCCTGCTCCGCAATAAGTCCGTTTCCAGTAGCTTTCCTGCAATGTGGAGATAATTACTCCGGTTTTGGAACCTTCGCTTGCACAGTGAATAAATTTGCCGTTACCAAGATATATTCCGATATGAGAAACTGAAGAACCGGTTGTCTTAAAAAAAACAAGATCTCCTGCTTCGCGTTCTGAATCAGAAATAAGGCTTATGGCCGAATAAATTGATGCAACTGTTCTGGGAAGACTGACTACACCAGAATCTTTTGCAGACGTGTAAACGAAACCGGAGCAGTCCATTCCGCTTGATGTGGTTCCGCCGTATTTGTAGGGAACTCCCATGTATCTTTGGGCACAAGCAATAAATTTTTCGCGTTTTTGTAATGCTGTTAAACCTTGAGAAAAAAGAGGCAGTTGAAAACTAAAGCATAAAAGGAAAAATAAAAAAAGCCCTTTATGAAAACGCGAAAAGTGCATCAGTAAACCTCAAGAGGATTTTCGGCTGTATTTTCTGTTTCAGAAACAGAAGACTCTTTTTCTGGAATAATAGTTTCGGTTTCTGGAGAATTATCTGGTAATGTTTTTTCTGCCGCTAAAACTTTTTGTGCAGGTATCAGTTTGTTTGGATGAATCTTCAGTTTTGCTAATTCCTGTTCAATTTCTGTGGAATCTGCAACGGGAAGAATTCTTCCGCAGGAAAGATAATTTCTGTTCCAGTAGTTTTCATCAAACGAAGAAACAATTACTCCGGTTTTAGGACCGCTTGAAACACAGTGTATAAAGCAGTTGTTTCCAGTGTAAACCGCTACATGACAAACCAGCGGGTCATCATCCGTCCGAAAGAATAAAAGATCTCCCGGTTGCTTTTCATCATCTTTTACCGCTGCAGCTTTCGTACAGATTGCCTGTGCCTTTCGTGGAAGCTGCACTTTTATAGAATCGTGGGAAGTAACATAAATCAGCCCGGAACAGTCTATACCGTCTTTATCAAGTCCCCCGTAGGCATAAGGAACTCCGAGATAGGAAATGCATTCATCTATCAGTTTTGCACGAAGTTTTGCCGATGAAGGGCGGGTTTGTGCCACAAGAATTGAAACTATGGTCATTATTACTGCAAATAAAATAATAATTTTCTTCATAGATATTATTATAAAACGGAAATATGATGCTTTCAATATAAAAAAATTTATGTTTATTCCAGAAAAATGCCTGCAAAACAGCGATTAAGTGTATATTTTTTCAGTTTTTTCGTATATAATTACAATAGAATTATTAATCTGGAGGAAGAAAAAATGTCTTCTCAAATGGTAGCTTATATCATTGCTTTCGTTTTATATCTTGGCCTTATGGTTGGAATTGGTTTAAGAACAGCAAAGAGCAACAAGACTGCATCCGATTTCTTTTTAGGTAATCGTAATGTAGGTCCATGGGTAACAGCTTTAAGTGCTGAAGCTTCAGACTCTTCTGCATGGGTTCTTATGGGGCTTCCAGGTTTGTGTTATCTTGGTGGATTCAAAGAAACTTTCTGGACAGCAATCGGACTTATTGCAGGAACTTATCTTGCCTGGCTTTTTATTGCAAAGCCTCTGCGCAAATGCTCCGTAACTTTTGGTGATTCAATTACAATTCCTGAATTTTTTACAAAACGATTTAACGATAAATCTCACATAATTTCTATTGTTTCAGTTTTCTTTATCGTTCTTTTCTTTACTATTTATACTGCATCGGGTTTTGTTGCCTGTGCAAAACTTTTCCGTTCTGTATTTGGACTTAACTGGAACCTGGGACTGCTTATCGGATTTGTCATTATTCTTTCTTATACGATTTTAGGCGGATACAGAGCTGTCTGCACAACAGACTTTGTTCAGGGGTCTCTGATCTTTATTGCCTTTGTTGTTTCATCAATTGTAATCATTATTTCTCTTGGCGGTACAGGCAATGCAATAGAATCTGTAAGAGAATTTACGGCACGTGCTACAAGCGGGGAATTTGGCAACCTGATACGTAACACCTTTGCTGCAAATAAGACCTTTACACCATTAAGTGCAATTTCAGCTTTTGCCTGGTGTCTGGGATATTTCGGAATGCCGCACATTATCATCAGATTTATGGGCTGCCGTTCCAATAAGGAGATCAAAACTGCCCGCCGTGTAGGAATTATCTGGATGATTATTTCTTACATAGGAACTGTATTAATCGGAACATTAGGAACAGCTTATCTTTTGAAACACGGAATTCTTTTAGGTGCAAGTTCGGACGAAGTGATGCTTGAAGGTGTTAAAGTGCTGGGAGCAGGAACACAGGAAGCTGTATTCAGCGAAAGTATGAAAATTATGTATCCGGCTTTCATTGCGGGTATTTTCCTTTGTGCAATTCTTGCAGCATCAATGTCAACAGCAGACAGTCAGCTTTTGTCTGCCTCTTCAGCAATAGGTCAGGATATTTACAAGGGACTTATTAAAAAAGATGCAAGTGATAAAAAAGTTCTTCTGATAAGCCGCATAGCAGTTTTTGTAATTGCTGTTCTGGGGCTGCTTCTTGCTTTAAATCCAAACAGTTCTATTTTTAGCCTGGTATCATTTGCCTGGTCTGGTTTTGGTGCGACCTTCGGACCGCTTGTAATTCTGGCACTTTACTGGAAACGTACAACTGCAAAGGGAGCTATTGCAGGTCTTATTTGTGGTGGTGTAACCGATGTTGTCTGGCATTATCTTCCGGCTGAAAAATGTGCGCTTTTTGGTGTGTATGAAATTCTTCCGGCTTTCATTATCTGTTTAGTTGTTGCCGTTATAGTTTCTCTGTGCACAAAGCCTGATGCATCAGTTGAAGCAAAATTTGAAGAATACAAAAAAATGGCAGACTAAAAATATTTGAATAAACTGATTTAACACGCGGTTCCTTTGTTATTCAAAGGGACCGTTTTTTTTGACTAAAAAAAATCTGAAAGTGTCACCTTATGAATTCATAGTCGCATCCGTTTTTTGACGGAAAGACATTAATTCTGCATGGATGCATTTTTGCAAATAAGAAAAATTGTTTTATATCCTGGGCGTATGGGGAGAATAATTCTTCAGGGTGATAATTTAAATTGAGAGTTTCAGTTGAACCGTCGGCGTAAGAGCGGGTAAAAGCACCATTAAGCCTGATAATATCAACTATAAGTTTTTCAAGATTCTTTAATCCGTTTTGCCTGTATAAATCCTTGATAAACTCTATTTGTGTTTTTTCAATTTCAATATGTGGTAAACATTTTTTATACAGTGCTTCAGCATTCTGATTTTTTTCATTGAGCCATAAAATAAACAGATAAAAGAATTTTGAGCTTTTCATCTTTAAAGGATGCAGGATAGATAAAAACCAGGAAACAGCTCTGCCCTGTGTATAGAAAAAACCACAGGCACAAGATAGACTGGAAGCTTTTTCTATATCCTGAGTTGTGTATGTATCACTCGAAATAATGTGATAGGGAGGTGTATTCATAAAATTGATATTAAATTTTGCAGGATAGTTTTCGTTGGGTGTACAGTCATCATACAATGCAGTGCCAGGAAGAATGCTGAGTTTAAATAGTTCAAGATGATTCGGATAAAGCGACAAAGCAAAGTCTAAAGATTCACAGAACTTTTTGTAGGTATCACCAGGAAGTCCAAAGATTAAATCAAAGCCAAAAATTATTCCTGTGCTGTTCAGCATACTGATTTTTTTTGTAAAATCTTTTTTGTTAAAACTTCGATTTACATTTTTTAAAACATCTTCATGAATGGATTGAATCCCGATTTGCAGGGAACAATTTATTGCAGAAAATTTTTTTATCATTTCGTTATCTAAAAATTCAGCACGAACCTCAAAGTGAAAAAAAATCTCAGGAGCAGTTTTTCGAATGTAATCAAGAATTGCTGCTGCTCTTTTTTTATCTGCGTTGTATGTAGGGTCTAAAACCCATATCTGATTAATTTTCTTTTTCCGGAATAAATCAAGTTCCTGTTTTAGTCTTTCTTCTGGAAAATGAAAAACACGTTTTTCTCCTTTGGATTCAAAACAGTAACTGCATTTAAAAGGACAGCCTCGGGCAAGTTCCCATAAAGCACCGGAATATTTTTCTGGATCCAGGGTTCCGTCAAGATAAGGCGAACTTAAAACTGTCGGGCAATCAGAAAAATTATCTGTTCTTTGTAATGTTTTTTCCTCAGAGAATTTTTCAGGCTTAAGGTTACATAATTTTCGGATTAGTTTAACACACTGCTGTTCACCTTCACCAGGAATTACATAGTCAAAGATATTTTTAAAACTTTCAGGATTTGCTGTAACTTCTGCTCCACCGCAAAATAAAACAACATCAGGAAGAGTTTTTTTTACAAGTTGTGCAGTTTCTGCCAGTACATTGCGATTCCAGATAAAAACAGAAAAACCGATGATGTCAGGTTTTTGTGCAATCAGATTTTCCGAAATTTTTTTTGCGGAATTTTTAAGGGATGAATCTTCAAGTGAAAAATCGAGTAAACTTACAGAACATTCTTTTGCGATGTCTGAATCTGCCTTTAAGGCACTAGCAATACATGCAGCGCCGAGAGGCAGGGCTTGTGGAGATGTTTCTACAAGAACTGTAACAATAAATATTTTTTTCACTTGAAAAATTAAAGTCCTTCCAGGGCATCTTCTATTATTTCAAGACGGGTATTTAATGCTGCAATAGTTTTTTCAAGTCTGGCTTTTTCACGTTCAAGTTTTGTTTTTTGATCTACTTCTGTAGTTTTGCTTTTCATCATTGAACGTACAGTAACAGGAGCTTTTCCTTTTGCCAGTTCGGTTTCAGCCTGTTCACGTTTGTCTTTGTTTTTTATGGAAGCAAGCATTTTCATGTTTTCAAAACCGATTTCTGGTTTTAAAATTGCGGCCGAAGCTCCAACTGATTTAATCTGCTGTGCGGTGGTTCTAGGCAGCTGTAGTACCCGATCAATGTAGTCTTCATAACGAATGCTTGCTTCTTCACAAAGTCTTTGAGCTTCGATTAAAAGTTTTCCGAAACCAATCATCAGTTCACCATTTTTTGCAATATATTCTTTTTGAATTTTTTCAGTAAGTTCTTCCAAAGCTGGAGAAGTTGCAATCGATAAATTATAAAATCCTTTTTCTTCTGCAATAGAAAGCAGTTCGTGAAACAAAGACCAGAAGACGGCATTATGTGCAGATTTTGTGTTAAGCATTATTTTGCCCTTGCTTTCATTTAATGCCTTTTCATTCAAAAGGTGATGAGTGTATTCGTGAACGGCGGTGTACATCAGCTGATTATCATCTTTGAAATTTTTATTGTGTAAAATAATTTCGCGGGTATCAGGTTTATATAAGCCGTTAACACGTTTGCTTTCCGAGCCGGATTGAATTACTTCAAATTCCAAATCTGTATTTCTGATTTCAAGCAGATTTTCTTTTATCTTTGCATTATCCATTTTATAGTTCTCCTGATTTTTCAAGTATGATTGAAGCAGCAACAGTTGCTGCAGTTTCTGTTCTTAAAACACGAGTACCCATTGAACATAAAGTGTATCCATTTTGCTTAAAAAGCTCTCTTTCCCTGTCTGTCCAGCCGCGCTCACTTCCTATTGCTGCAATAACAGGTAAATAATTTTGTGAAGTGATAACCTTATCCATTTTTAACGACAGAGAAGTTTCTGGTTCTATGTTGTCTAAAAGAATTCTTGTACCATTTGAATTATGTTTTTCTATTTCGTTAATGCAATCAGCAACTGATTTATGAACTATGAGTTTTGGAATGTGAGTGCTTTTTGCCTGCATGGTTCCTTCTAAAAGTGCTTTATCTGCTTCGCCGTTAATCAGCATGTTTGTTTTAAGGTAAGATTTTTCTGACAGCTCTGTTCCAGATAAATGAATCTCACAGACTCCAAGACCTGCCATATCTCTGAAAAGCCGTTTTAACTGTATTGGACGCGGAAAACCGATAATCATGATTAAAGGTTTGAGCGGATTCCCATCAGAATCCGGAGTAAAAGAAAAATACAGAAATTTTTCATCAATTTTTGTTATTGTGGCTTTTCCGGCTTTGCCACCTGTAATTCCACATGTAAAAGTATTTCCTGTTGTTTTATGAAGAATTTTTAAAATATGTTCAGCACGTTCATCTGTAAGAGAAAGCGGCTTTGAAATTTCTGTTTCTGAAAACAAGACAATATTCATAAAATAAGTATACACAAAATACAGAAAAAAATCTTCTTGCCGTCTTAAAACTATTTATGTAATATTAAAGTATGAACACAATATTTTCACCAGAGTTAAATAAAGGTGCACTTACAGTTGCACGGGATGTTTGTAAAATACAAAAGGGCGAAAAGGTCCTCATTATTTCAAATCCGGAAGAAAATACAGCTCCAGTTTCACATGCTCTTTTTGCTGCCTGTACTGAACTGGGGGCAGAGCCGGTATTAGTTTTTCAAAAACCTAAAACACTTCTGGATTATGCTGATAAAATTGTTATAGAAGCCATGAAAACAGAGCCTGATGTTATATGGTCTATTTCTGCAAATAAACTTGGTAAAGATGAACAGGCTATGAAAAATCCCTATAAAACAGAAGACGGACGTGAGTTTAAAAGTATTTTTGACTATCTTCTCGATGGTAAAAAAACTGCAAGGGCAGTATGGACTCCTGGAATTACTCTGGATATGTTTATGCGTACTGTCTGCATAGACTATAAGCAGCTTTCAGAACGCTGTAAAAGACTCCAGGAAATTCTGACGAATGCCGAATATGTGCATGTTACTGCCCCGGGAGGAACCGACATAAAGATTCCTGTTAAGGGACGAAAACCTTTTGCGGATGACGGAGATTTTTCAAAACCTGGAGCTGGAGGAAATATTCCGGCTGGCGAAGTGTACATTTCTCCTGTGGTTGGTGGCTCTGAAGGAATAATTGTTTATGATGGTTCTATGTCTGTAAAATCTGGAGATATAGTAATTAAAGATCCGATTATCTGTAAAGTTGAAAAGGGCTTTGTGACTGATATTAAAGCAAAATCAGGAAAGCCGCTGTCGTTTGAATCTGTGGAAGCTGGAATCCTTTTTAATACAATAGATGAAGCAGAAAAACAGGCCCTGCAAATGGAAAAAGATGGGAAACTACCGGAAGGTACTGGCGAAGTATATAAAAAAAATGCCAGAAATATTGGAGAGCTTGGAATCGGATTAAATCCTGCTGCAAAAATTACGGGCAATATGCTGGAAGATGAAAAAGCTTTCAGAACCTGTCATTTTGCAATCGGAATGAATTATGACGGGGATGCAGACAGTCTGATTCATCTGGATGGAGTCGTTACTAATCCTACGATTGAAGTTTTTTATGCAGATAAAAATTCAGTGATTATAGAAAAAAACGGGATTCTTCAGGAATAACCTGAACTGATAAAAAATTCTGCACAAAAAATTATTTTTCGGAAATCTGTTTTCTTGTAAGTTTTTCTGTATCGCGCAGCATACTTGCCGGAACTCCGTAAGCTTTTTCCAATGATTCATTTGTTAGAACTTCCTGTGGAGTGCCAAATTCCATTTGAGATTCAGGTAAAAACAGTAAAACTTTTTCTGCATATTTTCTGGTTAAGTCTAAATCGTGCATGGAAATATAAACAGGAATTGAATATTGTTTTGAATATTGTTTTAAAAACTCAAGACAGCTTTCGGTGTTTTTATTTTCCATTGCGAAAAAAGGTTCATCCATAAAAATTGAACGGCTTCCATATAAAACTGAAAAAGCAAATAGAACTCGTTGAGTTTCACCTTTTGATATGCCTGATAATTTGTGATTCATTACATTATCAAGACTGGCGGTTTTTAATACATCATTAAAAAATGTTTCTGAAACTTTATTATCACGATTGATTTTTCCATTATTGTGTCCGCCGTTTTTAAAAACCATTTCGAGTAAGTCTGCAACTTTTTCTTCTGTTTCAAATTCCATATTCTGATAAACAAAACTTGCCAAAAGATTTTTTTCTTCTTCGGTATCAGAATTAGCAATATTCAGAGTTACTGAAAAACCTTTTCCCGTGTCATAGTCCTGTTTAATAAAAAATTTTTTTGTATCAGTTCCAAAAAGTTTTATTGTACCTGAAGTCGCAGGTAATCTTCCGGAGGATAAAAGCATAAGTGTCGATTTTCCCGAGCCGTTAGGTCCCACAAGATTTACAAAACCTCCTGGAATAGAACCTGTAAAATGTTCATAGATGTTTTTTGGTAAAACCGGATTTCCGTTTTCATCTTTTGAATTTGATATTGCCGGGTATGAAAAAGTTAAATCCTTAAATTCGATAACTGCATCCTTCATAATTATTCCTTCTTAAAATAGAATATCAGTTTACTGGATAATATACAATTTTATATTCGCCAAAGGCTTTGTATCCGGCATTTTTATACGCACTTTTTGCACTTTCATTATTTACCTTTACAAAAAGTATGACCGAAGCTTCCGGCTTTTCATTTAAAAGATATTCAGAGATATGTCGCACTAAAACAGAAGCAATTCCTTCACCTCTGTATTTTTTTTCTGTAAAAACTCCTCCCAGCTGAAAACAGTTAATCCCGCAGGCATTGGTTCCTGCTTTCGCAATGTATTCGTCTAAGTTCAGTGATGTTTTAGAAGTAACGGCAAATATTTTTTGTTTTAAAAGAGCTGCTGCCAGATTTTTTCTGCAAAGCTTTTCATTAAATGAATCTCCTTCCGGAATTACTTCAACAATTTCATATTGTTTTTGAAGTGGAAATAATTTTTCCACATCAGTTATTCCGCATTTTTTTATCAGTAGATTTTTTGGAAGCTGTTTTGAAAAGTTTGAGTTTTTGTCAAAATAATTCAGAAAATAATCGATCTGACTTTTAGGTTTTTGCCAGCAGATGTTTTGAATAAATTCAGTTCCCTGTTTTTCACCAGAAATGCAATAAAGTAATTTATCAGATAATATTTGTGCAATGCATGTTTTTAATTCTGTACCATATTTTTTGATGGAGCTTTCTGGAATACAATGCATGCAAAGCTGAAAATTTGAAGTCATAATTATGGCGGCTATAGTGTTATTCTCTGAAACTAAAATATCAAAATGGAAGCCTTCTGTTTCTGAAATCAATTTTGAAACCAGGGTGCAGCAGAATTTTTCGTGAGGTTTTAAAAAATTTAAAACACTAGCCTGATATTTTTTTTCGTAAGGAATTATTTTCATAGTGGAAGTTTTCCTTGTGGAATGAAGTCGCCTGTTAGCACTGCAAAGGATGCAATAGCAGAAAACCGGGAGGAACTATAGGCATAGATTATTGCTTGTGCATTCTTTAAGCTTGATAAGTCATTCTTAATTACTAATGGTGAAGTTATTGATACTATGTATACTTTATAGCCTTTGCCGCATAAAAGGTTTGCAAGGTTAACAGAATCATCATTCATTATTGTAATGATGACAGGCACTGTTTTTGGAATTTTCTTTTCTATCTGGTCTGCATTCCATTGAGTTTCATTTGGTCCCATCTTGTAATTAAAGTGATGTTCGCTTACAGAAGTGAATTTGTTTTTTCCTTCGCGGATAAAACTTAAAAACTGACTTGCAATCAGTACAGGTGAATTTTTATCAAGGGGAGTGTTTAATGCTCTTTCAAAAGTAATTGATCTGCAGGCTTGGGCAATAAAATATTTTTCTGCTTCTTTGTTAGGAATGTTTTTGTGCAGGTTTTCTATATCAGGAAAAACAGGAACAGAGGATTCAGATTTAAAATATTTCAGTTTTGAAAGGATGACATGTTCCGCAGCTTTTTTTACTGTCGCATGAAATTGTGGATTTGTTTTCATCAGTTCCAGGTTATTTGTCCATAAAGGTTCCTGAAGTTGTGCAGTTGTTGAAGAAATGACAATGTCGTTTCCTGCTTCAATGGCCAGGCGGACAGCTCGTGATAAGGAACCAGCATAAATTGTTGCACCATTCATCATCATGTCATCTGTAATAATAAGACCCTTATAGCCTAATGTGTCGCGAAGAATATCTGTCAGAAAATATTTTGATAAAGAAGCAGGTTCTCCGTTTTTGAGAATTTTTGGAAATGAAAGATGTCCGGACATTATTGCGGGAACATTCTGCTCTATCAGGTATTTAAAAGGAATCAGTTCTCTGTCGAAAAGTGTATCAATATCTATGTTAATTTTTGGGAGGGAGCCGTGACTGTCTGCATCGGTGTCACCATGCCCGGGAAAATGCTTTGCAGTTGGTATGACTCCGGCTTTAATTGAACCAGCACAAAAAGCACTTCCCATTGCCCCGACAACTTTTGGATCTGACCCGAAGGAACGTGGACCAATAACTGTGGATTTAAGATTTGTGTATATGTCGACGGTTGGCGCAAAGTTCATGTTTACGCCAAGGTACCGTAGTTCCAGAGCAATGTAGTAACCTGTGTAAAATGCATCATAGGCATAACCACCAGCACCTATTGCAAGATTACCGGGAGTGTCGCTGGTGTCGCCCTTGATGTGGCGGATAATTCCACCTTCCTGATCGGTTGCTATGTACATTGGAATCTGAAACCTGCATTGCTGGGAATGCTCCTGTACCAGTTTTACAGATTTTGCTACGTTTGTCGTGTTATCGGTACCCCAGCCATAAACTTTTGCAGAACCCAGATTCCTCTGATCTATCCATTGCATCAGTTGAACTGAAGGTTCATTTCCTGCCCATCCAAACATAAGAATTTGTGCAAAAAGTTCATCATCAGTCATGTTGTTTACAATGTAAGAGGCAAGTTCTTCATCGGGAACATCAGACCAGAAGTTATATTTAACAGAGGCTTGTGAATATATTCTGGAATTAACAAACAGCGCACACAATGCTGCAAAAAAAGAAAACAAAAGTGTGCGTTTCGAAAGGCACATTATTTATAAACCTCGTTGTTTATCTCCATGATGTATTTGGATGCACTCCAGGCGGCAATAGCACCATCACTTGTTGCTGTAACAATCTGTCGGAATGGTTTAGAACGGATGTCACCTGCAACGAACATTCCTGGAACAACAGTGCACATTGCTTCATCTGTTTTGATGTAACCGCCAGAATCTTTTGGGAGCATATCTACCAGAGCGGTTTGTGGAAGCATTCCTGCAAAAATGAAAATACCGTCACATGGGATTTCTGTTTCTTTTTGGGTAAGAATGTCAGTAATAACTATTGATTCAACTTTATTGTTTCCTTTGATTTCTTTTACAGTTGAATTGAAAATTTTTCTGATTTTTGGATTATTTAAAACTCTTTGTGCAACAGCTTTTTGAGCCCGGAAAGAACTTTTTCTGTGAATTATTGTTACATCATCAGATAATGTTGAAAGATAGGTTGCTTCATCGCAGGCACTGTCACCCCCACCAATAACGATGATTTTTTTGTTTTTGAAAAAAGGACCGTCACAGCTGGCACAGTAAGAAACCCCGCGTCCGGAAAACTGTGCTTCGCCTGGCACATCCAGTGTGCGGTGGCGGGCTCCTGTAGCTATAAGAACAGTAAGGCTTTTTATTTCGCCTTTACCAGTTTTGATTATAAACTGATTTCCTGTTTTATCGATTGAATCAACAGAGGTCTGAATAAATTCTGCACCAAAGGCTTCTGCCTGCTTTTTCATTGTTGCACACAGAACACCACCATGAACTGCAGGAAAAATGCCGGGATAATTTTCCAGGTCAAAAATCTGTAAGGCTTGTCCGCCATAAACAGAATTTTCTATAACAAGAGTTTTTAAATTGGCTCTTGAACCATATTGAGCTGCGGCTAAACCGGCAACACCACCACCAATAATAATAAAGTCATAATTGTTATCCATAAAATGCAGTCCTTAAAAAAAATTATACCCAGTGTAACTGATCTGGAGCAAATTCATTGCAGAAGATTTTTTCAAAACGACCTGAATCCTTTACAGGACATTTTTCCTTGAAATACATTTGATTCAAAAACCAGGCAACATCAGTAATATCATCTGGTTTATCACTTTCTGTCCAGCGGCAGAACAAAGGTCTGTTTTCAAGAATTTTACGGACTTCTTCTGTTTTGTTAAGGTCAGGTTCAATGTCTGCACGAATTTGACTGCGTAAACCGCTTCGCCAGCAAACACCGATTGTTAAAAGGTTCATAACCTTCTGTTCATCCTGGTAGTAAAGTTCAAAGAGACCTGAGACTGATGGAATTTTTGAACCGACAGTATATTTATCAGCCTGAATAAGATGAGACCAGTAAAGTTCAAAGAATCCGTCTTTGCCTTTTTGCTTTTGTACAATATGGGGTTTTTGTTCAAACATATCTTTTATAGTATAGACAAAATTTTTAAGATTTGCTATACTCTAAGAACATTATGGCACTATACCCAAGCGGTAAGGGAACGGTCTGCAAAACCGTGATGCATCGGTTCGATTCCGATTGGTGCCTCTTGACCTGAACTAATATAACAGTTCAGGTTTTTTTTTGCTATTTTTCCAGAATATAATTACGGATTTTCTCTGCGGTTTTTGAAAGCTTTTCAAGCTCATTGAAGGCAGAGTATTTTACAGAAAGAACATCAGATGAGGATTTTTCTTCTGGCGCAAAAACGGTATCGACAAAATTTGAAGCTGATTTTTTGTTAATTTTTCTGTTTTTTATGATAACGGCACATAATTCATCACAAACTGTTGTTTTTTTGGAATTAATAAATCCTGAGATATTTTGTGCTGTTAAAGCATCTGTCAGAAAAATAGGGGAAGCTTTTGCCTGTGCAAGCTTTTCTATATCAGCATTAGAAAAAGAAAAACTTTCAGGGCTGATAATCTGAGCCTTTTTTAAATCGATTATTTCATTAAGTATTATTTTCAGAGATATGTTTTCCCGCAGACTGCGTTCAAGAATTTCTGTAAAGTCGAGCTTGCTTTTTAAAAGATTTTTCAGTTTTGTAACGCCTTCAGGTCCACAGCGGGATAATGTGTAAACTGACAAAAAATCAAGCAGTGTGCTGTCATTTCCACCGGCAAAACAGAGTGGTGAATTGCCGTTTTTTTTCAGAGCTTTTGCATGATTTATCAGGTCCAAAAAATTTTCAGGAATTGTAGAATCTGAAAAAACGGTACAATATTCGTGCCGCAAAGGAAGAATCAGGCAGTTTGAGTTTTCTTCAGAAAGAGCCTGTGTAAGTTCACTGGTATATGTGAACAGAATGTCACATTTAGTTTTTTCAAATTGTTTTGCAAAAGAAATATTGTCTTTGTAAGGGATAATGCCAAAATTTTCTTCTATAGAGTCCTGCAGAATATTAACATATTTGGATTGAGTTGTTTCACTGATGTTGTAAAAACCAATAACAGGAATTCTCGGCCAGAATAAAAGTGCCAAAATGATGGCAGATAAAAGCAGTAAAATAGAAATTGCACAGATAAATACAAGTTTTTTGGAAATATTCATGCTTCAATTATACCATATAAAAAGGATCTTGTCATGGAATAAATATACATTAAAAGAAGCAGGAAAATAGAACTGGCATTACAGCTTGATTGACTTTCCGTAGAATAAAGGCAGAATTTTTTGTTTTGTGTAGTTTACTATAGAAGAAAAAGCTGGAATCTGCATTCCTTTGAAAGCTTCTTTTAATGCCTTTAAGTCTTTCCGGTTTGTTTTTTTCTTTGAAGCTGTTGCCAGTTCTTTATGTGTTACTTCCCGGCGGAAAAAATTTCCGTTTTTATCGGTTTCATAAACAACTGCTGCTATATCTGCATCTGTTATTGTATAACCGGAAGCAGCTATTGAACGATTTACCGATTTTAAGATTCTGTTATCATCCATTTCGAGAATTGAACAGTCTGTGTTTTCCGGTAATTTTGAAAGCTCTTTTGCATTGATAAAGGCAGCATCTATTTTTTCTGCCATAAAAATGTGGTTAATCTGTTCCTGTGAAAAAGTCCGGGTTACAGGAACGGCGATTGCTCCAAGTCTGGTTACTGCCAGAAAACTAACGACACTCTGCGGATTTTCTGAAACAAAAACTGCAACCTTGTGACCTTTGGAAATACCCTGTTCACGAAGAATGCGGCATGTTCTGGTTATGTCCCAAAGCATATCCTTATATGAGATTTTTGCACCTGTATCTAATAGCAATGCCGGTTTGTTTTCGAATTTTCTGCAGCATTCGGATAACATTGCTGGTATTGTAAAAAGTTTATTTTTCATTGTTATGCTCTCTGTATATATAGACACAAAACATATAAAAAAGTTGCAAAAAAAATAAAAAAAAATCAGAATTTTTTTGTTGTGTTCTCTAATTTTATGGTTTATAATGTTTATTAAAATAGGATTAAAGTTCGTTAATGCTAAAAAAAGAGGGCGGCAATGCCGCGGAGGAAAAAGTATGAAAAAAACGAGTCTTTTTGTGCTGGTAATCATTTTGTCAGTATTTCTTTTCTCTACTTGTACAGTAGGTCTTGGAAATGAGGTTGATATTGAGATTCCAGAAATTTCTATTACCTATCCTGATTCAATGGCAATCATTCGTGACAATTTTGTTATGGAAGGAAAAGTGAGTGATGACCAGCAGGTTGGAAGTGTAGAAGTTTTAGTCGGTTCTAAATCTTTCAAAGCCGATGTTGATATACAAAAAGGAACCTGGTCTTGTAATATTATTAATGAAAAAACTGCCACAGGCTGGACTTTTGCGGATGGCGATTATACTGTTACTGCCGTCACAAAGGATGCTGCCGGTCGTGAAAATAAGGTTGCGCGCTCTTTCACTTTTGATAATACCATGCCGTTTGTTATGCTTGAACGCCCTTCTACAAAAGGCAGCGGCGACGGAGATCCATACGGAAATGACCTGGTTTTTACAGGAAGTCTTTATGATGGAAACAGCTGTTCTAAAGCGGTAATTGATTTTTATGCTGTTAATGGAACTAATCTTGAAAAAGTTACGTCTTATACAAGTGAAAATATAAATCAGAATTTTGAAATTATTATTCCAGAAAATGTTTTTGAAACTCTTTCAGCAACTATACCTGAAGAAAACAGAACTTCAGAAACTAAATTCTACTATACACTGGCAATTTACGATAATGCCTATCTTTATAAAGGTTCTGATAAAACTGAAGAAATCGGAAATGTTACAGATCACTACTATATCTATGATGATGTTAGTCTTCTGGTGGAAACAGGAAAAAAACTGCCAAGCCGCGCTGTTCTTTCTGATTTTGACTCTGGACTCGATTTTACACGCAGCCGCTCGGATGTTACGGATACAGGAATTACTGCACAGGCTTTGCAGAATATCCGTATTTCTTCAAGTGTAGCAGAAATTGAAAAAAGCGGTTCATTTTCTATCAATCCATATAACAGGAATCCTTCTGTAAAAATCGAAGGACTTACCTGGTATCGTGGTGCGCTTGATGATCCTCAGTGTCAGCGTGAAACCACAGCTTTTGCAGCAAATGAAATTCCAGGCAATTCAACTTTAATCATTACAGTCAGCCCTGGTCCGGATAACGTTGCAATAGATCCTGAAACAATTTATGTTTATATGACTGAAACTTTGCCTTCAAAACTTCAGGTTCCATCAGCGTCTGCAAAAATTTCTGACGATAAAACAAAAGCTTCGTCATGGAGTAAGTCTGGAAGTAACTACGTTATTACCTATCAGATTCCTGAATCAAGAAATCCGCTTGGAAAAAAAGGCTGGTATTTAGTTGTTGATGTAACTGATAAAATGGGACTGAACACAACCCGTCGGGATACAGAAAGTTATGACTATACAGGAAAAATCGGATACGGTGTTTACGCTTTCTCTTTGAACGGAGCTTCGCCTTATTTTACAAATCAGAAGGTAAGTCCGGGAGATTTGACAAAAATCCGTCCGGGTGCAGATGGAAAAATTGAAGTTACGGTTACAGCCAGTGATGCTGATTCGGATCATATTACGCTTTCAGTTTTAGCCGACGGCGAAGAAACTCCTGTTGCTGTTGAAGCAGGTTCAAAATACTGGGATAACAGCGCTGTTTATAAATTTACGGCAAATGATCCTTACGAATTTAAGTGGACTTTCCGTCTGCCAGTTTCAACGGAAGATTCTGCAAAAAGTATTTATACCTTTATTCTTTCAGACGGAACTTATAGTGCAAGCCCTGTTCAAAGAACATGGACGACTGATATAGAAGTTCCTGATATTATTACTCTTTTAAAACCGATAGAAGTTGCAGAAGGCTACACTGGCGGTATCAGTTCTTACATCAATCAGAACGGACAGATAAAAGGAATTGGTGCAACATCTTTCCAGGTTCGCGGTACATCGGATTATGACCTGTATGATGCACTTTTCTGGGTTATTCCGTTTAATGCGGATGGAACAGAAGCTCCAAAACCGTCACTTGAATCTACAGCCTTCAGAGTTTCTGCGGATATTTCCGGAGCAGACCTCGATAATAAGACTTTCAATCTGTATCTTAATATGAGGGATAAAAACGGCAATCCGGCAGAAGGTTTCTATACTGTGTGGTATGCATTTGCCGATGATACAGGTTCTTACAGTGAAGTTACAAAATTTGCTTCTATTGTTGCAGATGAGTCATCCCCGGAACTGGAAGTAACATCTCCGGACTCAAATTACAGCAATGATGCTCAAAGCTTTACACTTGCAGGAACTGCAGCAGATACTCTGGGCTTGAAATCCCTTTTGATAAATGAAAAGAAGCCAGGCGATACAGACTATACTCAGGTCGTATATATAGATTTCGCATCAGGAACTCCACCGGCAGAAAACTGGACGTATGCTGCAGGTACAAAGCTGTCAGGCAGCTGGTCATATACAAAGGCAAATCCTGACGGGCAGTACAATTACGAAATTATCCTTACAGACCTTGCAGAAAAAGAAACTAAGGCATTAAAACCTGTTTTTGCAGACAGTGTAGCACCGGCTGTAGTTTTGACAAATATTACAAGTGGTGCAACCTGGATTATTGCCGATTCTTTTGATGCGGAAATCAAGGTAACAGAAAACGGTTCTGGAATTGATTATATCAGATTTAAGCTTGATGACGGCGAATGGAAAGATGCTGTTTACTATAAAAAAGATGCTTTGCCGAATACTTATCTGTATAAAGCAACTCTGGATGAACTGGAAGATATAAATTCAAAAACCATAAGCATTATTGCAAAAGATAATGCAGGAAATGAAGCTTCCTATGGCCCTTATACATTCGGGGTTGATATGGAAAAACCTGTAATAAATTCCTTTGTGCTTAACAATAACCAGCAGGATTTTGTCACAAATGCAAATGAAGTTCAGGTTGCTGCATCGTTTACTTTGTCTGGAGCGGTGTCAGATGCAGGCAGTTCAATAAGTGACTACTATCTGGAAAGAAACGGAGATTCGGTACAGATAGTAAAAGGTGCCAATAATACCTTTACATATACGGAAGATGTCGGAAACAGTACAACTGGAGATTACAATTATGTACTTTATGTAGTGGATGTGGCAGGAAACCGAAGTTCTCTTGCGGCGAAAGTTAAACTCTTGTCACAGAATCCGACGGTAAGCTTTAAGGCTATTGACGGGGAATCATATGACGGTCTTACAGCTCTTTACAAAAAAACTTCTCCAATTGTTTTAAGCGGATATATGACTGCCGAAGTCGGTGTTCAGTCTCTGAAAGCAAAAATCCGGTATTCTACAAATGGAAGCAACAGCATTGTTACGGATGAATTTGATGTTCCTTATGAAGCCGATAATGGAAACTACAGATGGTCTTATTCTTATACACCAGAAGCAGCAACGGTAAAACTTACAGGAATCTTTATTCAGGTAGTTGATGCTCAGGGACGCGAGTCTGTGGGATATGATTCAGCCTGTAACATGGATGTAACCTATGATACGCAGGTTCCAGAAGTTACTGTTGCAGTACCTGCGAATGCCGGCGAATACCTTCCGAAGCTTGTTGGACAGAATATTACGCTTTCTGGAACTGCCCGCGATAATGGTCTTGCGGGGCTTAGTACAATCCAGATTTCTTATTCTGCTGCCGGACAGCCTGATTCATGGAAAGATACTGTAGCTGCTGAAAGATGGTCTTATGAAATTCCAGTTTCGGAACTTACAGGTGGAATAACATACACTGTAAAAGTTAAGGCAACAGATAAATCTGGAAATGTTTATACAACTGCCGGAAGAAATTTCGCTGCTGATTTTGCAAATCCTGTTCTGGAACTGACAACAACGGATTTAAGTACAAATCAGCCGGTTGTAATATCAGGAAAAGCCTGGGACTCTGACGGATTAAAGTCTGTAACGATTTCAGATGGAAACGATAGCTGGACTATTAATTCAATAACAGATAAAACCAGACCGAATGCTGATAACTTTACAAAAGCCTTTGCTAAAAATGAGATTTCTCAGGGAACTCATGTATTTACAATAACAGCGACAGACAATGCAGACCGCACGGTTTCTTCAAGAATAAATGTTACTTACGATTATGGTGAGCCTGTTTTCAACGGAGATGCAATCAGTTTTGTATTATCCAGCTCGCCGAGTGCAAACGGACATATTTATAATCCGACGACAACTGTAAAAATCAGTGATGTAGCAGTATCAGACAGCATAACAGGAATTGATACTGTTGAAGTAATGGTTTCGCAATCTGCCTCATGGGATTCTGAAAATCTTGTATTCTCTTCTAACAATAAGATGTTCCCTTTGAGCAGAACAAACGGCAAGTGGATGGGAAGCCTTACAGAACTTGATGAAGATATAAATTATGTGCGCGTTGTCGTAAAAGACAGCGTTGGAAACTATGCATGTTATCCGGATTCTTCTTCATCGCCGGCTGTCGTGTACATTGATACAGAAGCTCCGTCAATCGATGAAACATCCATTACTACTTCTGGTTTAACAACGAAAACTGCCTTTACTTTAAGCGGAACGGCTTCGGATTCAAATGCCCTGCATGAAACAGAACCTGTTACCATTAAAACAGGAAACAAAACATGGACTGTTATGACAGATGCAAACGGTAACTGGACAAAGAGTTTTGTTGTTGGGGAAGTTAATTCACAGGCTACAAACTATATTACAGATGGAACGAATGTTTTCACAATTACTTCAAAGGATATTGCTGGAAAAACATCATACATAGAAAGAACTATAAAAGTTGATACACTTTCTCCAGAGTTCAGCGGAACGCCGGCTTTCGCTACAGATTCTGCTGTAGGTTCTGATTCTAACCGTTACTATAAATCACAGACAGTAACTCTTTCTTCTATAATGGTTAACGATAATGACGGAGGTTCAGACCTTAAATCAGTTAAGTACAAGGCAGGAACTACCCTAAACGGAAATACAATTGGTGGAACAGTTCGTACCGGTGACATTACCCGCGAAGGTTCAACTTCTGTATGGTCAGGTTCAATCAGCCTTTCTGAAGGCATAAATTATATACAGTTTACCGCAGCGGATAATGTTGGAAACGAAACCGTATATCCTGCAAGTGGAGCAACAATAATACGGGTTGATACATCAGCTCCTGTAAATCTTGCTGCAACAAAAGTTACGATAAATGGAGTTGAACAGGACATTTCTTCGAATATCGTAGTAAATGTTAACTATCCGGTTGTAGTGACCCTTTCAGCCTCAGATGCCGGAAGTGGTGTAAGTTCTTATGAACTTGTAAAAATTGGTTCGACAGTACCGGTAAACACAAGCCCTGCTGCCGGAAACATACTTACGATTAACAAAAATGACCTTGCTTCTGGAACCGTGTACATCAAGGCTACAGACTATCTTGGTCATTCAACACAGCTTGATGCCTTCCTTATTACTGTGGATAACGTTCCTCCGACAGTTGCCTTTACTGCACCTACTGCAAATAAAGTGATGAACAAAACTTTTGAAGTTACAGGAACTGTGCGCGACAGTCTTTCTTCTGTTTCGAAGGTAGAAGTTCAGTATAGTCTGAATAACTCAACCTGGAACAAAGTTGCCGATGCTGTCATCTCGGATAATATCTGGACTGTGAATGTGCCTTCTGGAACTTATCTGCCGGATGCAGTTTCAAATGAAAACCTGTATTTGAGGGCTATTGCAACAGACTCGCTTGGAAATGTTGTTGCTGCCGGAAATGCACCAGTGCTGACGGTAAAAATCGATCAGAATAAAGACAGACCTACAGTTAAACTTTCTAATATTGTTCCGTCTTTGACACCAGAAAATGCTTCTACCATTAAAAAGGCATTAACAGTTCACGGTTCGGTAACGGATGATGACGGTGTCAGCATGGTTGAAATTTCTGAAGATGACGGAAGCCACTGGACTGATATTGGTGCTTCAAGCGGTGTATTTGAATTTAATCCTTCAAATACTGATGACGGAATGAAAACTGTAATGTTCCGTATTACAGATGCCGCAGGTGGAGTTTTCACAACCGGAGCCACAGCCCTTTTGCAGCCATATATGACAAGCAGTGAAAATGCTGCAGTATCTAATGGCACTGCAAAAATCTACTATATGATTGACTGCACGGAACCTGTTATTATAAATGATGTTGTAAACGTTGCCTGTTCTACAGTTGCAGCTAAAGAAATAAAGCCATCAGATAAACTTGGTCCTCAATACGAAAGCTTTACGCTTACAGGTTCTGTAAGTGATATAAGCGGAATCAAGAGTGTTACGGCTACATCTTCTGCAACCACTGTAGAATCCGTAAATGCAGTTCTTGTTCAGGATAATATCGATCCTACAAAGTACAGTTTCAGCATTCCAATGACTTTCAGTGCAACTTCTGCAAGTACAACGGTTTCAATTACAATTAAAGCATACGATAATTCAGACCTTTACATTTCAACAACAAAAACTTTTGTTTATGATCGTTCAAGTCCTGTTATTTACTATCAGAAACCAAATAAGGACGATCTTAGTGCAGGTGCCATTACAATTGGTGGAAGCACGAATGACGGGGACGGAGAAACCTCGGGAATTGCATCAGTTCAATACATGATTCCGACAAGAGCGTCTGCAGCCGGAATAAATGCTGCCTCGGCAGGCTGGATTGATGTAAGCGGAACTACAACCTGGTCAATTGATTTTACAACTTATGACTCAGAAGCAAAAAAATATCCGCTTGATAAATTTGCTAACTCGACTTATGCCAGCCTTATTACAGAAGGCGAATATGCAGACAGCAATGTATGGAAGCTGCCGGTTTATTTCCGTGTAGAAGATGGAGCTGGAAACGTAAGTGTATTCAAGGATTTCTATATCACGCTTAATCCGGATGCAGATAAACCTACGACAAGACTTGTATTCCCGGTTTCATCAGTTCAGGGTAATGAACTTGTACCGCCTACAGTTGCAGGAACAGTCCGCATAACAGGAACTGCCGAAGACAACGAAAGTGTTAAGGCTGTTTATATGGCAGTGGATGCAGATAATGACTCGGACTTTGATGCAGCGGATATTGCATGGCTTAATGCGACAGGCATTTATACGGTAGAACAGTTCCCGACAGTTTACGATGAGGACGGTATTACAGTTATAGAACCAGCCTGGTGGGGTGTAAAAGTTGATAACACAACTAGCTGGAGTAAAACTGTAAATGCAGGACTTGAGTTCTATAATGGAAATAACAATGATTCTACAACAGTACACTTTAAGTTCCGTTCTGTAGATAACAATGATAAAGCCGGTTTCTGGACTAGTTTACAGACTGTAAAATTTGATCCGAGGGCGGCAGAAATTACAGAGAAAAAACTTGTTCAGTATAGTGATAATGTAAATGGAACAGGAAATATTCTTGCAGAGCGTGAATATACTGATGATATGTGGATAAAAGGAAAATGGTGGCTCAAGATTACAGTTGAAGATTCATCAGCCTTGAAATCTGCTCAGCTGATACCTTCGTTTGCATCTTCTGTTGGAAATACAAATCTTTCACAAAAAACATATTCATTCAACTATCCGATTGATTCAGAAAGTCTTTCTGGAAACAGCATCACCTTTGAACTTGATGTAAACAACGAAGCTGGTGTTGCAACAGTTACAAGTTTCTTTATCAATTTTGATAATACTGCTCCAGAAATTGGAGAATTAAAACACGGTGAAGATAATCTTACAACTATTGTTCAGTCCGATGGATCATACCAAATTAATACAAAGGTAATAGAAAGTGAAAGTAACTTTGACCGAATGTATATGTACTTTATCCGTGATACTGATGGTATGAGCAAACGTGTTTATAATTCGGCATTGAGTCCACTTGAAAAAACTGTTACTCGTGCAAGTACAACAACATTAAGCTTTACAGAACTTGGCACAGATTCAGACATTAAGGTGGGAACAAAACTTACACTTGGTGGATTAAACCGTATAATAACTGCTATCAATGGAAATACAGCAACAATCAATGCCGCAGTTCCTACAAATGAAACAGAAGCCGTATTTGAAGTTAGCCGCACCGATTTGACAGACTCTTCTGGCAATGCTGTATTGGGTTTTGTTTTCCTTGATTCAGAACCAGGTTTTGTGGGAATTCCTGCAATGCAAAAAACTGTTACTCGAGCAGCAACAAATACTGTTTCTTACACAGGACTTAGCACAAACGGCAATATCACTCCTGGTACTTATGTAAGACTTGGAGGAACGGATTATAAGATAACTTCAATTTCTGGTGATGTGGCTACTCTTAATGGTGAAGTTTCTAAAGATTATATAACAGCCTACTTCATTTATGCTGCTGCAATCGATCATATTGGAGTTGAAACACCACGATATTCTAACCCACAAAATAAATCAGTAGTAAATGATGATTACAATGGTGCTGGTCTTACTTTGGGTGATTTTATTGCAGAAAGTGTAGAACGAAGTGGTACAGAGTATACAACTTCTGCATATATCAATTCTGTTAATATTCCAGATGGTGTAATTACAGTATACTGTGTTGCTTACGATATTGCAGGAAACTACGCAATTCAGTCAAAAACAGCAACTGTAGAAAACAATGGGCCAAAGATTTCTAAGATTTACTTAGGTACAGACCTTGACGGAAACGGAAGTATTGAAAATGTTGTTGAAGACGAAACAATAATTGTTCAGGAAATAACAGAATACGATGTTACAAATGGTTCTAATGTTACAGTTGTTGCAGACGGAACAGGTCATGATACTGATATGAATTTGATTCCAGCCTTCAAAGCAAAAGACATAACCAATATCAGGCTTGAACTTTTGGGTGGAAACGGAGATTTGTTCTATTATTTGAACATTAATGAAACAGATCTGGCAGGTCATCAGAAAGAAGCACTTAGAACAGATGGAGTTACAGGTGCGGTAAATCTTTCGGTTGACGATCTTTCTGCTTTTGATGTTACGAGTGAAACTCCTGCTGCTGTTTTGAATACTGTAACTGTCTGGGACTCTACAGAAGAAGGAACAGTTGGTTCAACAACCCTCAAAGCTGTAGCAAACATCACTTATCTGGATGATGTAACAGACGGAGTAAGCCCGACAACATCAATCAGTAAGTTCTTCTGGAATGCAGCTGAT
>JAEEGL013219834.1_pt1 | contig 48954 bp, 41 predicted proteins | sample 9134231 | NCBI WGS metagenome assembly JAEEGL01 (sample SAMN16246548, study PRJNA631951) | gut metagenome | biome: gut microbiome; feature: rumen; material: fiber-attached | host: Bos | place: Iran: Karaj | collected 2018-10 | reverse complement strand
GTCAACGATTCAAAGATTCTTGAAATGGCGAGGAGTGAAGCTATTAACTTTGCGAAGAATTATGACATTAATGATTTTCCTTTATTAAAAGAAGCAAAAAGTTTGAATTTTGATGGTGATATTTTTAATTCGTAATATTCGGATTACATTTAATGCGGTTCATTATCATAAAATAGACAATGTCGTACGGTTATTGTAATATAGTTTTACTACAAGAAGGTAAAATGATGACAAAAACCAGAGATAATGTTAGAAATTTTTGCATAATAGCGCATATAGATCATGGAAAATCTACCCTTGCAGACAGGCTTTTAGAAGCCACAGGAACTATTGCCGAACGTGATATGCAGGACCAATTGCTTGATACAATGGATATCGAGCGCGAGCGTGGTATTACAATAAAACTCAATGCCGCAAGGATGAACTACAAGGGTAAAGACGGGAAAGACTATATATTTAATCTTATTGATACTCCAGGGCATGTGGATTTTTCTTATGAGGTTTCACGTTCTCTTGCAGCTTGTGAGGGTGCATTATTAATTGTTGATGCGACACAAGGAGTTGAGGCGCAAACACTGGCGAATGTCTATATGGCAATTGAACAGAATCTTGAAATTATACCCGTTATTAACAAAATCGACCTGCCCTCTGCTGATGTTGAAAGAGTAAAAGAAGAAATTGAAGAAATCCTGGGAATAGATTGCTCTATGGCAATTCCGGTTTCCGCAAAAACAGGGGAAGGAATTGATAAAGTTCTTGAGGCGATTGTGGAATTTGTTCCTCCTCCGGTTGATAATACCGATAAACCATTAAGGGCATTGGTATTCGATAGTGCGTACGATCCTTATTTGGGGACACTTTGTTTCTTTAAAATTATGGACGGTAGAATGAAACTTGGTGATAAAGTTAAGTTTATGGCGTCGGGTAAAGAGTACGATATTGTTGAAATCGGTTATCTGACACCTAACAGAGTGCAGGTAAATGAACTCATTTGCGGTGATGTAGGATATTTTGCCGGCTCAATTAAAGAAATTACCCGTTTTGTCGGTGATACGGTCACTCATGCTGAAAATCCTGCCGCAGAACCTTTGCCTGGATATAAAGAAGCTTTGCCGATGGTATTTTCTGGCATGTACCCTGTAGATAACGAGGATTATCACGAACTCAAAGAGTCTTTGGAAAAACTGAAACTTTCAGACAGTTCTATAACCTTTGAACCTGAAACATCGTCAGCTTTGGGGTTTGGATTCAGGTGCGGTTTCTTGGGCATGCTCCATATGGAAATCGCTCAGGAAAGGCTGGAGAGAGAATATGACCTTTCTCTTGTAACAACCGCACCATCCGTAATATACAGAGTGCATAAAACTAATGGCGAAGTGGTGGAAATTGATAACCCTGCCAACTTACCCGCTGCGCAGTACAGAGATTATATAGAAGAACCGTATGTGAAGGTTTCTATTATTACGCCGAATGATTTTGTCGGAACGCTTATGGATTTGGCACAGTCAAAACGGGGAATTTTTGTTAACATGAACTATCTGGACAAAGTTCGTGTTGATTTGATTTATGAAATTCCTCTTAGCGAAGTTATTACTGATTTTTATGACCAATTAAAATCCCGTTCAAAGGGTTATGCAAGTTTAGATTACGAATTTTGCGATTACAAACGCTCAAAGCTCGTAAAACTTGATGTTATGCTTGCAGGAGAAGTGGTGGATGCGCTTTCTGTGATTTGCCATGAAGACAATGCGTACTATATAGGGCAGAAATTGACCGAAAAATTAAAAACAATTATCCCGAGGCAGATGTTTGAAGTACCTATTCAGGCAGCGATAGGGGGCAGAGTTATTGCAAGAACAAATATCAAAGCATTGAGAAAGAGTGTGCTTGATAAATGTTACGGTGGTGATATAACGCGTAAACGTAAGCTTTTGGAAAAACAAAAACGCGGTAAAAAACGTATGAAAGCAATAGGACGTGTTGAAGTTCCGCAAGAAGCATTTATGGCTGTTTTGAGCCTTGAAGACGAATAATATAAATTTATAAAATATTGTATAATATTGTTATGAACAATATTTTGAAAGAAACAATAAAACTTGTTCCGACAAATCCCGGATGCTATTTATACTACGATAAAAACGGGCAAATTATTTATGTCGGGAAAGCAAAAAATCTTAAACGCAGAGTCTACAGTTATTTTCACAAGCAGCATGACAGTGTTAAAACAAATGTTCTTGTTTCACAGATTGAAAAACTTGAATACATAATTACGGATTCGGAAGTTGAAGCATTAATCCTTGAATCTCACCTGATTAAAAAACATAAACCGAAATACAATATTTTACTCAAAGATGATAAAAAATATCCGTACTTTTTGATTACGGATGAAGATTTTCCGCGAATTCAGATAGTTAGGAAAAAGAACCTCAATCCGGATAAAGGCAAATTCTATGGGCCGTATACAGATATTGGTGCTATGCACGCGACTTTGGATTTTCTGAAGAAAATTTTTCCGCTCAAGCAATGCAAAACACCTAAGTTTTCGAATCGCCCCTGCCTTTATTATCATATAGGGAAATGCCTTGCGCCATGCCAGGGCAAAGTTACTCCGGAAGATTACCAAAAACTTATCCATCAGGTCGAACTGTTTTTAAGCGGTAAACAGTCCGAACTTTTAAAACAGATACAAGAGCAGATGCAGAAATATTCGGAAAGTGAGCAGTTTGAAAAAGCTGCAAAGATGAGGGACAGTTATCTCGATTTGCAAAAAACCCTTGAAAGGCAAAAAGTCGTATACGAAAATACAAAACTTAACGAGGATATTCTTGCGGTTATTTATGAGGACGGAATCCTTGCTATCGTAATAATGATGATTAGAGAAGGCCGACTTATCGACAAAAAAGACTTTACATATTTTGTGGAAGATGTTGATAAGATTGAATACTTTGAAACATTCTTTAGAGAATACTATTCAACTTTAAAACTCGAATTCCCTGATAAAATTGTTTCCAAAGACCTTGAAGAAGTAGGGGAAAAAGAACTCTATGAAGATTGGTTAAAGATTCTTTCCGGCAAAAAAGTTACCATTAATTACGGCAAAGGCAGGGGTAAATACGGTGAGTTATACGAACTCGCTCATAAGAATGCCGAAAATCTTTTAGAAAATGCAAAGCTAAAAAAGATGGCTCAGATTAGAGATGATTTCAATGAGGTTGGTTCATATTTGGCAGAAAAACTTAAACTCGCCAATTTCCCGAACAGAATAGAATGTTACGATATTTCTCATATTCAGGGGACAAATACGGTTGCCTCGATGGTAGTTTTCCAAAACGGACTCCCGAAAAAGACTGCTTACAGGAAGTTTAAAATCCGCATGACAGAGGGGAAACCCGATGACTTTTTATCTATGAAGGAAGTTCTATCTCGCAGATTATCCCGTCTTGGTGAGCCAAAGTGGGAAAAACCTGATTTGATAATAATTGATGGTGGAAAAGGCCAATTATCAAGTGTCATGCAAATAGTTTCAGATTTGGGGGTAAAGGTCGGGAAAGGCGGCATTGACTTTGTTTCTCTGGCTAAACGTGAGGAAGAAGTTTTTCTTCCAAATCAATCTAAATCTATACTTTTGCCTCGTGATTCCAATGCACTCTATTTAATTCAAAGAATAAGAGATGAAGCACACAGATTCGCAATAACATATCATCGTGACTTGCGCTCAAAAGCCTTAAAGGGGTAATAATTTAACGAAACGCTACATAATCAATCTCAAGAAACGGTATAGAAAAAATTAAAAGCGCAAATTTATTTTTTACGGGTTTTGGTATTCATATATCACAAATAATAAATAAACATGAATACAATAAACCAGTATAATACATCTTTATATATACCGAAAACGACAAAGCATAATTCTTTGCGGACAAATTCTAATGTTATCAGTTTTGGCAATATAAGACATCTTCAACCCAAAAACATAACTCCAGCAAGAGGTGAAGTTCCTGCTATAAAAACAAGACTTGCAGATTTATTTGAACGTATTTCTGTTGCTGCATTTAAGCTTTCGGAAAGATTATTGCAAAAGCCTTCTCTGACTGATTCTCAGCGACTTCTTGAACAGCAGGAAACTATCAGAACTTTAACTAAAAACTTGAACAGAGCGAAACAAGAATTTGAAACTACCTTGTCTGCCTATGAAAAAGGCACAATTAATCCGGCATTAAGAAGGAAAATAAAAGAGGAAGTTTTACAAACAGAGCTTAATTACGATATTATGGCGCCGTATTTTGAAACAGAGAAACCTTTATATTCTCCTGATAAATATAAATATAATTATGAAGAAATTCCCACAAGGACAAATAATCGTGCAGATATGCAGGAATTGAAAATTCCGAAAATTGCATTAAACGGAAGTTTTAATTTTGAACTTCCGCAAGGGGAAATGAAAATTAAAAGGGTTGAACAGAAAGAATTAAAAGAGTCGTTTGAAATTCAGTCAAACATTTCGGATAAATACAGCGAATCTTTAGCCTGGGATACTGATAAAATCGTAAGAGATATGCTTCAGAACTTCTTTGACGGGCATGGCCAAACCCTCGACGGAGTAAGATTTATATTTACACCGATAGGCTTGGGTAAATATAAAGTCAGAATAGAAGGTAAGTCTACATACAATTACAAAGAGGCAGTTTTACTCGGAGAATCTCAAAGCCATAATGATAACAAAGCTGCAGGAAACTATGGTGAAGGCTTGAAAATGGTTACTCTAAAACTCCTTATGCAGAATAAAGCTTCAGATGTAAAAATCGGCTCCGGCAATTGGGAAGTTTTATGCAGTATGAAAAAAGACGACAGGCTTGAGTCCAACCTTATGAATTACAAAATCAGTCCTGCTATCCAAAATTATGACGGGAATTATATTGAATTTGAAACTTCAGATAAAAAATTGCTTGAAACAATAAGAATTTTTATAAACCGTTTTTATCATTCATCAAATCAGCACTTTCAAGCTCCCAATTTTGAAAACCATTTATTTGGAGTTAAAGTCTTACCAGGCGGAGAAAAAGGCGGACTTTATATCAACGGGCAAAGGTTTGAGTATGCAGGTGATTATGATGGCATAAATGAAGGAGTTTTGTTTATAAAAGAAAAAGTTCCGACAGAATGTTATGACGTTTCCAGAGACAGAGTCTCGATTACAAGTTCAAATTTTTATAATATTGCAAGATGGCTTGAGAAACATACAACATCCGGAGAAATGATGCAGCTTATCAAAATCCTTGAACCATTTAAGGATGTGGATCATCATCCGCTAAATGAGTTACTTGATCAAATGTTATTTTCTTTAGGGTATGAAATAAAACATGGTAAATTTGGTGCAATAAAATTCCCGGACAAATATATTGCCAGAAATGTGCTCTTTCTTGATTCTGACATCATGCGCAGCCTTCGGTTAAACGGATATAAGATATTTCCGCAACATTATATTGAACTTGGTATGAACAGTACTTCAAATATTCTTAAAAAAGCCAAAACACATAAAGCATTAGAGCCGACAGATATGGAACGGACAAAAATTGTAATTATAAAAAGAGCACTTAATTTACTTTCAGGGCTTAAAGATGTACATTTTACAAGAGACGAACTCGATGCAAAAATCTATATATTTGACGGGAAAAGTAAAAGAGAAAATGAGATAAACAATTATAAATATGTATATGCAGAAGCCCTTATTAATCACCAAAAACAAAAATCTTACGGTTTTTGGATAGACAAAACCTACTTAAATAAAGCAAAATTTGCCCATGTTCTGGAAACTGCTTTGCACGAGCTTTCACATAAAGCCGGCGGAGACGGAGAAGAAAAGTTTGGATATAAGCTTACAAATGTGAATCAGGAGGCTATTTTGCAAATTATTCAGGACCCTAAAATTGCGCAGGAATTAAGAATTTTAAATGATATTTGGGAAAAGTTATAAAATTATATCCAAGATAGCTATATTTTGGAAGAATAATATTTTGGTATAAATAAAACAAAGAAATACAAAGAAGCTGAAACATATTGTTTCAGCTTCTTTGCATAAATTAATTTTGTTTCCAAAAGCTCTCGAGTTCCGGGCTTGTTACTTCACCCTCACTCTATCGGAAATCCGCTACATCATGCCGCCCATGCCGCCCATGCCTGCCATAGCTGACATATCAGGAGCTTTTGATTCTTCCGGAATTTCAACTACTGCGGCTTGAGTTGTTAACAACATAGAACCAACAGATGCTGCGTTTTCAAGAGCACTTCTTGTAACCTTTGCAGGGTCTACGATACCTGCTGAGAACATATCTGTATATCTGTTCAATAATGCATCATAACCGTATGCATCTTTTTCGCTTCTTACGTTGTCAACGACGATATCACCTTTAGCACCTGCATTATCTGCGATTGCTCTCAAAGGAACATCGAGCGCTGCGGTAAGGATTTTATATCCGCTCTTTTCATCATCAGATTCGAAAGATAATTTTTCGAGTTTTGATTCAAGTTCTTGTTGTACTCTTATCAGAGCAACACCGCCGCCAGGAACGATACCTTCTTCGTTAGCGGCTCTTGTAGCATTAAGAGCGTCTTCAATTCTCAATTTTCTTTCTTTAAGTTCAATTTCAGTAGCTGCACCAACTTCGATTACAGCAACACCGCCTGACAATTTAGCCATACGTTCTTGAAGTTTTTCTTTGTCGTATTCGCTGTCGGATGCCTCTATTTGTTTCTTGATTAAGTTAACTCTTTCACGGACAGCATCTTTTGTTTCGTTGCCGACAACGATTGTCGTTTCGTCTTTTGTTACAGTAACTCTCTTTGCAACACCCATCATTGCGGTTGTGATATTTTCAAGTTTCATACCGAGTTCTTCTGTGAACATTTGACCGCCAGTCAGGATTGCGATATCTTCTAACATAGCTTTTCTTCTGTCACCAAATCCCGGAGCTTTAACAGCTACAGCTCTTAATACTTTTCTCATTGTATTAACAACTAATGTAGCAAGAGCTTCACCTTCAACATCTTCTGCGATTAATAACAAAGAACGTCCGTCACGTGCAACCTGTTCAAGAACAGGTACTAAATCAGCAATAAGATTGATTTTCTTGTTTACACAAAGTACATAAGCATCTTCCAAAACTGCTTCCATTCTTTCGGCATCAGTTACGAAGTATGGAGAGATGTAACCTTTATCAAATTGCATACCTTCAACAACTTTCAAGTTAGTACCAAAAGATTTGCTTTCTTCAACAGTAATAACGCCGTCGTGGCCAACTTTATCCATAGCTTCCGCAATAAGTTCGCCGATTTCGGAATTATTTCCTGCAGAAATTCCTGCAACTTGTGCAATTTCTTCCTTTGTAGAAACAGGGTGAGATAAGTCTTTAATTTTGTTGATAGAAATTTCAACAGCCTTATCGATACCACGTTTCATAGACATCGGATTAGCACCTGCAGTTAAGTTTTTCAAACCTTCTCTGACTATAGCCTGAGCCAAAACAGAAGCGGTTGTGGTACCGTCACCTGCCACATCATTTGTCTTTGATGATACTTCTTTAAGAAGTTGTGCGCCTGCATTTTCCAATCCGTCTTGGAGTTCAATTTCTTTAGCAATAGTAACGCCGTCATTAACGATTTGCGGTGCACCGAATTTCTTTTGCAGAATTACATTTCTGCCTTTTGGCCCTAATGTAACCTTGACAGCATCTGCTACTGCATCTATTCCTTTAAGAAGCGATTTTCTCGCATCTTCTTCAAAAACAATTCTTTTTGCCATTTTTATTTCTCCTTACTCTACAATTGCCAAAGCATCTTTGATTGACAATATCTTATATTCAACTCCGTCCATTTTTACATCTGTACCGGAATATTTAGCATAAAGGATAATATCCCCTACTTTTACGCCCATAGGTTCTTTCTCGCCTTTGTCATTTGTCTTGCCTTCGCCTACAGCAACAACTTCACCCTTTTGCGGTTTTTCTTTCGCACTGTCAGGAATGAATATTCCGCCCGAAGTTTGTTCGGTATCTTCAATAACTTTGATAACTATTCTGTCTTGTAATGGTTTTAGTGCCATAGCTTTTTCCTCCTATACTCTAACATGATATTTATACTATAAAATTTCTTTAATTATTAAAATGTTAATGAAAAATTAATGTTTTAATATTTAGCCGATAATTGTCCGATTATATTAGTCACCCGTTTATTGATAAAAGTATTATAATTATGTTTAATATTTAAAAAGTGAAAGGAGATTATTGTGGAAGAGAATCAAAACAAATCATGGTTAAAAATATTAGTAATAGTTATTTTGGGTTTTGTAATGATATTTGCGGCATTTTATATTGCAGTCACAATCGCACTGCACCAGATGCTGGATCCTGTATACAATTCAAAACGAATTGAAAAACTTTTAAAACAACAGGAAAAAAACTTTGAGCAGTTTGAATTTGAACTTGGCGAACACCCGTTTTTGCCAAAAACTCGTCCGATGCTGGTCAATTTGGTTAAAGAGAATGACGAATACAAGATTATTGTTGACCTAAAACCGCTCGAAGGGAACGAAAATGACGTCAGTGTTAAAATAAAGGACAATGTAATATCGGTTCATGGCGAATTGAATAACAGAACAAATAATGGAGAGAAAATCCTAAACTTTTCGCAATCATATTATCTTGACGAAAAACTGATAACCGATAAAATGACAAAAGAGAAAAAAGGCGATAAATATATTATTACAATACCTTTTGAGGATTAAGTTATTATAATAAATAAGAAGGGCGCGGCGATTCTCGCCGCGCCCTTTATTCTAATTTTCACTATGGTCTATCCGAGAAGGTCGCCCCAGTCACCTTCATTAATAATACCTTCATGATTCCAATCAGGATTTTGCAGACAATCGACAATCAATTCAAGAAGTTGAATTATCATTTCGCAATCACAGTTGCAGCCTGCAATATCTGTTGGGATTCTATTCAAAATTTGCAGCAAGTAGCTCAGATTTTCGTTTGCAAAAGCATTGAACTGTTGTTGTATTTGAGTAATCTGTGCTCTGAGTGAATTAATTGTATTGATAATAAGAGTTTGGTTTTGCTCTATGTTATTTAATACATTACCGTTTTGCTGTTCCTGAGCAAGTATTTGTTCTAACAAGCTTTCAATTACATCAAGGTTGACATCTGTACCCAAATCCAAGTTCTGAATCAATGTTGCAATGTTATCAAGTTGGACATTGCCTGCTTGAATTGCGGCAAGTATTTCTGCCAATTGCTGAATTTGAGTCAATTGATTAGCCTCAATATGGTCAAGGTGAGCAAAAAGTTCACCGAACATCGCCAAGAAGTCACCGTTCAGACCGTTGATTGCATTTAATATAGCTTCGACACCTGCTTGGTTATTTTGATCCATTTGAGTCAACATATTTAAGATATTGAGTATACCTTGTTGTTGATTTTGATCCATTTGGTCAAGTTTAGCAAGGATTTGTGCAATACCGGCTTGCATATTGGCATTTAGCTGATCGATTTTGCCAAGTATTTCGTTCAATAAAGTGTTGTTTTGGTTCATAGCATTCAGTAATGCCTGGATATCGCCGCCCATACCCATCAATTGTGCCAAGATTTGTTGGAATCCTGCTTGTTGATGTGCATCCATTTGCTCCATTTTATTCAAGATTTGTTGTAACAGATCATTATTTTGGAGCAATTGTTCTATAATATTTGCAGCATTTTGCTGTTGATTAGCATCAAGTTGGGCAATAGCTGCTAATATAGCTGCTATTCCTTCTTGCTGGTGTTCATCCATTGTCATTAATTGTGCTAATATATCACCGAATTGGACTTGCATCTGGGCATTCATACCGTTGATAGCGTTTAAAATAGCTGTGAAGTTTGCAGCATTGTTATCATCCATTTGGTCTAACTTGGCTAAAATAGCATTTAATGCTGCCATTAACCCATCAAAGTGAGTATCACCGTTTACAATTAATGTCGTAACAGCATTAAGTAACAGCGACTGATTATCAGAAAGCTGATCCAGTTTGTTCTGGATAGCTATTAATCTATCCAATATTGCTTGTAAATTGGTGTTTCCTTCTTGTATAGCTTGTTTCAATTCTTGAATTGCTGCCAGCAAATCGCTCATATCAACTGTCACGTTGACATTTTGCTCGACATGTGTTTCATCGTTTATTGTGATAGGGTCAGGTTGCTTTGTACAACTAGCTAAACCACCTAATGCTACTATACCGACAGCTCCACCCAATACTGCTCCGACGTGTCCACTGACAAATCCGACAACATCAGCCAAAAGTTGTCCTGCAGGTGGGATAACGCCGGCTGCCATTCCGAGTCCTGCCAATGCGAGTACACCTCCGCCAATCATTGCAGCTTTTCCAATTGGTCTATCCCAAAAGCTTTTTTCTTTACCTTGTTTTTGTTCTAGTTTCTGATATGTTTCAAGAGATCTATCTTTAGGCATTTGAGAAGGATCTACCGCAAGAATTGACCCGCTCAAACTCGCAGATGCCAATTCACCTGCTTCTTTTGCGGTCATTTCTCTGCCGACTCGTCTGCCTTCCTCTTGCTTAGGTTCTTCAACATTTCCAAAAAGTTTTCTAAACCATGCCCCAATTTCTAGTGCCATAATAAGTTACTCCTTTCTTGTTAACTTTGTAACCAACCTCCGGTTACATGTATTACGGCAGGTTTTCACAAAACTTTAACGTTTTTCGAAAAATCGTTACAAAAGTTAAACTTATAATATTCCCGTATTTTAATACTGATATATCTATAAAGTACTCTATTTAAAAAATATTGCCTAATTTTTTGTAAATTTTTTAAAAAAATAGCTAAAACTGCGATATAGCTTGAAAAATATGTATTAACAAAACTTAACATTAAGGTTCTATAATAACTTCGTACATAAAAAATACAAAACAGGACGATTTTTAGTCGTCCTGTTTTAATCTGAAAAATAATTTTCCTACTTGATATTAGAATATGTCCAAGCATCAAATGTAGGAGTTTCGGAAACATTAATTTCTTTCCTCTTTTCTCCCGCCTGACAGTCATCATGTGCAATAGGATTATAAAGTCTGTTGTAATATTCAATAACCATACGGTCTGAATTGAAGTAAGCTTCAGATGTTCTGATAGCCTGTCTCATCAATCTTGCCCATTCAGGTTTATTGTTGTAGTATGTCGGAATTATTTGATTTTCAATGATATCCATTACGCATTCGTGGTCTTTCCAGTGTCTTTCTTCCCAAGGCATATCATCATCAAGTCCTTCGTACTCAACAGTGTAGCCGTTTATACCGTTGAATGTACCTTCAACTGTCCAGCCGTCAAATATTGAAAGATGTAATGTACCGTTCATATTTGCTGACATACCGGATGTACCTGATGCTTCAAAAGGTCTTAGAGGAGTATTTAACCAGATATCAGAACCTCTCTTGAGCATGCCTGACAATTGTAATTCATATCCCGGAAGAACTACAACATTCTTCAATGAATGTGATCTGTGCAACAGTTTATTAAACATTTCTTTGCCCATAACGTCATCCGGATGGAATTTACCTGCAAAAATGATTTGAACTTTGTCAGCATCAAGCAATTTGCCGATTCTGTCTTTGTCCATCAAAATTAACCATGCACGTTTGTAATCTGCAAATCTTCTTGCCCAAGTTATGGTCAATACGTCAGGGTTAAATCTCTTACCTGCAACATTTGCAATATATTTAAAGAGCTCTGCCTTCATTTCACGCTTAACTTCCAGCAGTTTTTCAGGATTGTTCTGATACTGTGCTATTCTCTTATCCTGCCAATATTGAAGGTTTACAGCATTTGTAATAGCTCTGATTGGGCATCTGTCTTCAACCCATTCCCACATCTTGTTCGCAACAAGCCCGTGGAGCTGTGATACAGCGTTTGCAATTCTCGACATTCTGAGTGCCGCAACTGTGAGTGAGAAGTTTTCTCCGCCCAATTGGATTGCTGTTTCTCTTGATGCACCTGAGAAGAATCCGCCTTCAAGAAGCGTATCAACCCAGTGTACTTCGTTACCTGCGGCAACAGGAGTGTGTGTTGTAAATACGGTTTTCTTTCTGACTTCTTGCAAGTCGCCGTTGTATTGTCTCAAAAGTTCAAATGCAGCAGGAAGCGCGTGTCCTTCGTTCATATGTACAACATCGAATTTGAAGCCTGCCTCTTGGAGTACTCTGATACCTGCGATACCCAAAATGGTTTCCTGTGCTATTCTTATTCTTTCATTACCATCATATAGCCTGTGAGAAATGCTCTTTGCCCAGTCGCTGTTTCCGTCAATATCTGTTGTTAAAAGATATACAGGGCATGTTCCGAATAATTCCGGATTTACCTTGTATGCTTTTACTTTAACTTTTTCTCCGAAAGTATCAACGGTAACATAGATACCTGTGTCTTCAAGATAATCATAGTATTTTCTGATGTATGCTACTTCAACATTCCCTGAATGGTCAATTCGCTGGTCATAATAACCGTAAGACCATAGCATTGTTACACCGACCATCGGCATCTGTAAGTATCCTGCTGAAAGCATGTGCGAACCTGCAAGGAAGCCCAAGCCGCCAGAATATGTGCTTAAGGATTGATCCATTGCAATTTCCATTGAAAAATAAGCTACGTTTGGTAATGTCATAATTTCTAACCTTTATACTGTGTACTACTAAAGAGCTATATTGCTCATTAAATTTATTAACAATATACCATATAATTGTAAAAATTTGTATACATTATAATACCTAAATATTATATAAATTTGCCAGAACTATTTAATAACAATGATTTTGACAATATTACATAATGTTACAAAATAATCCTTTTGGATTAGATATTAAGAATTAGTTGGCAAATGCTTTAAAAAATATTTTATTTGTAATATCATATGACTGTTGAAAATCTAATATGATAATCCGGTAGATATTACAAAGAACTGTAATATATGCTCCTCGGGGCACTCTGCTGAGTGAGAAGGTGACTAAATGTCACGTCCGAGGGAGAGGTAGCAGCTTGGTACAAGCAAGCTCATTGAATTTGAAAATTGAATAATGTGTCGGGACGTAGCAGGTTCCCTGCGGCAAAGCTGACTAAATGTCAGGTTTGGCGGAGGGCAGGCGAATGGAGAACCGCAGGTTCGATGGAGCCGAATGATAGAAATACCAAGCTGCGCCCGATGAATTGAAAATTGAATAATGTGCCGGGACGTAGCGCAGCTTGGTAGCGTACCACCTTGGGGTGGTGGGGGTCGCAGGTTCAAATCCTGTCGTTCCGACCATTTAAAACAGAGACGAACGTGTAATGCGTTCGTCTTTTTGTGTTATGTTTAACGCTTTATAACGACAGGATTTGAACCTTGATATCTGTATCGCCGAGCTATTCTCGCTCTTGCTCGAATTACGCTCAGCGTGTCCTGTCGTTCCGACCATTTAAAACAAAGACGAACGTGTAATGCGTTCGTCTTTTGTTGAAAGTTTAGCGCTTTTATAACGACAGGATTTGAACCTTTACTATTAAAATAAATTCTCTTATTTTGCTGGGCTTGTTGCTAATTCATGCAATAATGTATAAGTTGCATCCCAACCGCTTAGTCCGCCTGTTTGTTGATATTGTGCCAAGCTTTTTGCTCTGTTTTTCTTGATTTTTTCTTGAAGCTTAGCATACTTTTTAACAAGTCGTTTGCTTTGGTTTCTCTTTTCAATTATTGGATTCGCAAAAACTAAAAAGTTTCTGTATTCCTGACATCCGTAGCCTGCTTTAACTTTTGCCGGATAATTGTATGATAAGTAATCAAATGCACTCATAGCTCTTTCGGAGTTTGCAGGTGTTCCCATGATAGTTTCTAAATTTGTGCCCGGCATTTTAGTAATAACAACCACCAATGCAAGCGGATTGTAGCCTGCTTTAACCATAAGGTCAATTGCAGTCATATCAGCTTCTTTTTGGTCACCTAGTGACACTTTACTTTTTATAAACTCGCTATTTGCTGCTGTATTAACTATGTTTTCCTGACTCAATTTTTCTGCCAATAAGGCCTTTGCGGCAGCTCTTAAATGTTCTTTACCGGATTTACCATTTATAATTTGGCCTAATTCATAAGATATAACGGCTGCTACTTCATTGTCATTTCCGGCATATTTTAAATCATCTTTTGATACTTGAATAATGTTAGTTGTTGCGGTATCAGAATTATTTACACCGTTTTCAACAATTTTGAATTGAAGTTTTGCCGGCAGACTGTTCTTTTCTATGACGACTTTTCCCACGGAATCAACTCTGTTTTCCGCATTCCAAGTGGCAGCTTCCGTTGTTGAAGGCATAATCAACAATGCTAATGAAAAGATGGATAATAGTATTTTTTTCATATCTTCCTCCTTAAATAACTAAAAAAATTCTAGCATGAAAATAATAGAAGAATGCAATATATTTAAACTGTATTATCATTTGGTGTAGTTGTCTGTACTGTTTATTGTATATCGTTAATTTTTTAGTTTACAAGTATTCACTAACTTATTTGAGTAATTTGCTCAATTCGCCAAACTTTGCGATAGAAAGTTTTTCCCCCCTAATATTTTCATCAAGTCCGGATTTTATAAAGGCATTATTAATTTTTTCCTTTTCAAAACCGGCGCCTAAAAGGCAATTTTTCAAGGTTTTTCTTCTTTGCGAGAATCCTGCTTTTACGACCTTTCTAAAGAAAGTGTAATCCGAAAGTTTTAACAAAGGTTCTTTTCTTACTTTCATGGAAACTAAAGCGGAATTGACTTTCGGAGCCGGATAAAATGATCTTCTTCCGACAAGTTTTAATATTGAACAATCTGCCCAAAATTGAGAAAGTATTGTCAGCAATCCATACTGTTTTGAGGGACTTTTTTCGGTCGCAACTATTCTCCTTGCAACTTCTTCCTGCACCATTAAAATTATATTTTCAATCTTTGCCCTGTTTTTGTTTTCCAAATCATCGATTTCACCCAGCAGATGAGCGATAATTGGGGAAGTTATATAATAAGGAATATTTGCGACGACCTTGATTTTCCCCTCGCAAATGGAAGACAAATCTGTTTTCAAAATGTCAGCATGTATTATTTCCAAATTATCGGCATTGAGTTTGTCCAGTTCTTTTATTGCCTCTTCATCAAGTTCAACAGCAATAACTTTTTTGGCATATTTTATGAGTTGTTCGGTAACAAATCCGACACCGGGGCCAATTTCCAATATCGTATCCTCAGGTTTTATATCTGCGAACTCAATAATCGCGGATATAATGTCAGGATTGACTAAAAAATTTTGTCCCAATCTTTTCTTTGTTTTAAAGTATTTTGCTCTTTGTAAATAGTCCGTCATGGTATTCATTTTAGTACAAACAGCTAAATGTTAAAACTCTTGTTTTGTTGTAGAACATAATTGTGTTTAAGTTATAATAGATTTAAGGAGTACATTGTGAATCATTGTGAAGTTAAACCCGAAGAACGACTTGAGTACAGCCAATTGATGGACGAGTTTTTGTTAGGCTGCAAAACAGAGCAAAAAATTGGTATGGAATATGAGCGTATTCCGGTTAATAAAATTTCCGGAGAAGTTGTTCCGTATGAAGGTGAATTCGGGATTTGCGAGCTCTTAAGGAGTTTTGCCAAAGTTGATAATTGGGATTATATCCTTGACGGAACAGAGATTATTGGCCTAAAAAAATTGCATAACACAATTACTCTTGAGCCGGGTTGTCAGTTTGAATTGAGTATGGAACCTCAAAACACTGTTGAAGAATTAAAGAAAAATATTGAGAAAATTGATTATACCCTAAAACCAATTTTGCAGGAGTTTGAAATCAAACTCTTGAATAAAGGGGTTTCTCCCAAAACAACATACAGAAATATAAAACTTATTCCTAAAAAGCGTTATCATGTTATGGCTAATTATCTTTGGGGAATTTTGTCCGATGTTATGATGCGGGAAACCGCCGGAATTCAAGTCGGTATTGATTATAAGTCCGAGGACGATGCAATGAGAAAATTCCGTCTGGCAAATCAAATGATGCCATTTATGACCGCCATGTTTGCGAATTCGAACATAAGGGGTGGGGTTAATACAGGGTATAAGTCTTTTAGAGCACTCGCATGGCTTAACACCGATAACGAAAGATGCGGATTTGCGACGAAGTTCAGTAATAATATGTGCTTTAAAGATTATGTAAGGTTACTTTTAGATACTCCTATGATTTTTATAAACAGAGATAACGTTCCGGTAAATATTAACGGTAGTATGACCTTTAAACAATATATGGACAAGGGTTTTGAAGGCTTTGTTCCTACAATGGATGATTGGAAATTGCATTGTAATCTGTATTTTCCGGAAGTTAGGTTGAGAAGTTTTCTCGAAATCAGAAATCATGATTGTGTCAGCGGCGGTTTGGAATATTCAATACCTGCCTTTTATCGGGGAATAATGTATTCAAATGATGCTTTAGCTGCCGCAGAGAAGCTCATGAACAGATTTACAATAAACGAAATAAAAGAATTGAGATATCAAGTCGCAAAATCGGCGATTCATTCAAAGATAGGGAAAACTCCGATTCTTAATGTTTGCAAGGAAATGGTAAAAATTTCGTATGAATCTTTAGCAGCCGAAGGTTTGGGTGAAGAGAAATTCCTTAAGCCATTGCAAGATATGCTTAAAAAGGGCAAATGCCCATGTGAAATGTGATGCGGATTCTGTGATAAAATGTTGTTGTGAAGAAAGAAGACCTTATTGACATTTTGTCTGACGAAACTAAAAATGATTGGCTTTTTAAAACTGCCAATCAAGTCCGGCATGAGTATGTTGGCGATGAAGTCCACTTGCGTGGTTTGATCGAATTTTCTAACATTTGCAAACGCCGTTGCAAGTACTGTGGTTTGCGTTCACCTAATAACAGTATTGAAAGATACAGATTATCTGCAGAAGAAATATTAAGAACTGCCAAAAATGCAGTTGAGCTTGGTTATAGAACAATTGTTCTTCAGTCAGGTGAAGACGATTTTTATGACACCGATAAAATGTGCGAGATAATAAGAGAAATTAAATCCATGGATATCGCACTCACGTTAAGTATTGGCGAAAAAACATATGATGAATATAAAGCCTTTAAAGAAGCAGGCGCAGACAGGTATCTTTTAAGAATTGAAACAACGGACGAAAAACTTTATACGGAAATGCACCCTGGGGTAAATATAGAGAACCGTTTTGACTGTTTGGATAATCTGAAAAAACTTGGTTATGAAACCGGAACGGGTTGTCTTGTCGGGCTTCCAAACCAAACTATTGAGTCCTTGTCGCATGATATTTTGTTTTTTAAAGAGCTTGATGCCGATATGGTTGGAATAGGTCCATTTATTCCGCATGAACAAACCCCTTTAAAAGATTCCGATAAGGGAGATTTTTGGCTTGCTTTGAAAGTTATGGCTTTAACAAGATTAATGTTACCAGATATCAATATTCCGGCAACAACAGCCATGGAGACAATTAATCCCAATGGCAGGCTCATTGCACTCCAAAGTGGCGCAAATGTTGTTATGCCGAATGTTACATCGACAGAGTACAGGGCAAAATACGAGATCTATCCGGGAAAGATATGTATTAATGATAAACCGGAACAATGCCGAGGGTGTATTGAGAATAAGATTAAGTCCATAGGAAGAACTATTTCAAAAGATTACGGATTCCGTAAAAAATAATTGCATTTGCTAATCATTTGTTTTATACTGTGTGAAATAATTCCAATCAATTATAGATAGCACTTGGGAAGTATTTTATAAAGTTGTGTATATAGTTAACAGGAGGTCAATAATGATTAACAATGTTTCACTCAAAGCAGGTACTGTCGGAATGTCAACAAGAATAAATGCTAATTTTAGCCCCGCGGTTACCAAAAAAATTGAATCAGTATTGCCGGCGGCGATTGATGAATTTGCAAGACGTTCATGTGAACAAGGACAATTCTTAAAATGGGCACATTTACCGGCTAATCAATTAAAAAGAGTTGATGAAATATATGATATGGTAAGACAATTAAAAGGACAGACTGATGCCAAAATGCTTACAGTACTTGGTATAGGCGGTTCAAAACATACAGTTGAGCATATGCTTGGAATTAACGGATTAAATGTTAAAGGTGATAAAGTTAAATTCTTCTCTGATATTGATTCAACAAGCTTTGACAGATTTATGTATCAAATAGATAATGACGTAAGAAACTCGAATTATTTGGTCGTATCAAAATCCGGTTCAACCTTTGAAACAAAGGATGGTATGATGCGGATTTTTAATAAATTGGAAGAAAAATTTAATCCTGCAGGAGTTTTTAAGACAACTTCAGATTCGAACAAATATATGGTTGCCGTAACTGATGCAAATCCTGAAAAAAGTGAATTGAGGAAATTATCAGATTCAAACCATTGGCTTGGTAAGCTTTATATCCATGATGATGTTGGTGGAAGATTCTCTGCTCTTGATGACCAAGCATTATTTACACTTGCATATGCCGGGATGAAAAAAGAAGATATGATTAAAATGCTTGATGGCGCAAGGTGGGTTTCAGGGCAAGCATTCAGCCATGACATGAAGTGGAACCAACCCATAGCACAGGCAGCATTTTGGGCAGCCGCAAAGTTAGATGGAATTAAAAACAGTGTTCATCAATACTTGGGTGAAATGTTTAACTCAACGGAAAAATGGCATGCACAAATGCAGAATGAATCCGTTAAAGACACTTCGAAACAAATTGCTAAAATTACTGATGCAATGCACCATTCTTCAGAGGCATGGTACAAACTTGGCAATAAATTTGCATTCGCAATGACTGCTCCGGTTGATAACGGTGCCGCGAGAGAAAATGTTGAAGGTTACATAGGTGCTATAGAGAAGACAAATTCAGAATACGGTCCATCTATGGTAGAGCTTCTTGAAACACAAGGCTTGGGATTGAGGCCTGAATCAGCAGGTGCAATGACACAAGCTAGAGCCTTTTCAACAGTTTATCAGGAAATCATTGAAAAACTTGCGCTTGGTGAACCGTTACCGAAAGTACTTTCTTCAGTACTTCAACCAAATGTCGAAGCGTATAAGAAAAATCTAAAACCAATTGACGGAAATCAACCTCCGGTAGTTGCGGGAAGAATTTCGGTAAACGCATAATAATATATAAGTAAAGCGGGCGGTACATTTGTACCGCCCGCTTTGTTCTGTTATTTTTTAAACTATGCCTTGCGCAATCATTGCATCCGCAAGTTTTTGGAATGCCGCAAGATTTGCTCCGGCAACGTAATTTTTAGGACAGCCGTATTTTTCTGCATTTTCGCTGCAAGCATTGAATATGTTTATCATAATTTTTTCAAGTTTATTTTCTACTTCTTCAAATGTATAGTAGAATCTCATGCTGTTTTGAGACATTTCTATTGCTGAAGTCGCTACACCGCCTGCATTTGCGGCTTTTGCCGGTGCGATAAGAACACCGCATTCGAGTAAATAATCAAGTGCTTCCTGAGTGGTAGGCATATTTGCACCTTCACCGATTGCGATCACACCATTCTCTACAAGCTTTTTAGCGGAATTTAAATTCAATTCATTTTGTGTTGCACATGGTAGTGCAATATCGGTTTTGATATTCCAAATGGGGGAATCATCGCTTGTCTTTTCAATATATTCAGCATCAGAGTGAGCTCTCAAATACTCTTTGATTCTTCCTCTTTCAACTTCTTTGATTTGTTTTACAAGGTCTAAATCTATTCCGTTTTTATCGTAAATGCATCCGTTTGAGTCACTCATAGCAACAACTTTTGCACCAAAAGCCATTGCTTTTTCGCAGGCATAAATTGCTACATTTCCGGAGCCTGAAATTGTTACGGTTTTTCCGTTTAAGTTTTGTCCGTTTGCATTCAACATTTCACGCACGTAGAATAGCAAACCATAGCCGGTTGCTTCTTTTCTTGCGAGAGAACCGCCGTAGCAAATTGCTTTGCCTGTCAGAACTCCGCCTTCATAAGAATTTCGGATTCTTTTGTATTGACCGAAAAGGTAGCCGATTTCTCTCCCGCCGACACCAATATCGCCTGCCGGGACGTCAACGTCTTGTCCTATATGGCGGTAGAGCTCTGTCATAAAACTCTGGCAAAATCTCATTATTTCATTATCTGATTTCCCCTTAGGGTCAAAATCGCTTCCGCCCTTTGCCCCGCCAATTGGAAGCCCTGTCAAAGCATTCTTGAATATTTGTTCAAAGCCCAAAAACTTCATAATACTTTGGTTTACACTCGGATGAAATCTGAGTCCGCCTTTATATGGACCGATTAGTGAGCTATATTGAACCCTATACCCTCTGTTAACAACCACATCACCATTATCGTTAACCCAGGGAACTCTAAATGTAATAATTCTTTCCGGCTCTGCCATTCTTTCAAGAATAGATGCTTTTTCGTACTCGGGGTGCTTATTTAATATTTGTTCAATAGAACAGAAAACTTCTTTTACTGCTTGCAAATACTCTTTCTCGTGTGCATTCTTATTTTCGATTTCGTTTATAACTCTGTTTAAATATTCGTTCATATAATAAATCTCCAACTTTTTGGATTTATTATAATACAAAATTTTTTATACATCCCCAATTTTTGTAGAAATATTACATGAAAAAATATAATAGATTTTTCTATGTCAATTTAACAATTTATTTTCAGCAAAAATGTCGGGAAAGGGACTGTCTTGAGTCGCTTGCATTAAACGTGTCTGCCACACCATGCTGCGCCTCGCGATAAACGGCACCGCTTGCACTTGCGTCGGGAACCTACATTCCCGCCGACGCGTGCTGCGACTCTCCCTCGCTTTGCTTCGGTCGTGCCTCTGCTCGGCTTGCTCGAACCTTTAAATGCTTCGCATTGGGGTTTTTCGTCCCACTCACGATTATTTTGTTTTCAAAAAATGTCGGGAAAGGGACTCGAACCCTCAAGGAGTTACCCACATGAACCTGAATCATGCGCGTCTACCAATTTCGCCATCCCGACATAACACGGATTATACAAAAAAAAGAAGAGAAATACAAATTTCTCTTCTTTTGCGTGTTATATCAGTTTTTTCTTTTCTTTCTCCCGTTTTTCGTGTTTTTCTATCATTTCTTCCAGATCTTCCGGCATAACGGTATTGTGTGCTACCCCTCTTTGTTGGAGTCCTTTATCCAGAATATCTGTTTCTTTTTTCTTTAAAGCTTCGCTTGCTGAAACTATATCCCTGTCGTGGTATATTTCTACCAGTCTGATAGCATTTTCAGAAGGTGCACTCAGCTCTGAAACACGTTCCTGAAGCGGATAACTTGCCCAGTCATCAGGCAAATTGTCTATCGTTGTATATTCTCCATTTTTTGTCAAACGTTTGTCAACTTCGGACTCAAGCACTTTTTGTACATAAGCTTTTTGGCTCTTAAATCGGCATGGAATAATAATTTCATTCCCGATAACTTCTTCTGGGTCACGTTTTTCGTATTTTTTAAACATATCTGCCGCCAATTTTAAATGCCCGATTTCCATCTCAAGAGCGATTTCCCAATATTTTTTAATACGTTCGTCAATTTCGTCTTCCATGCAGGTATAATAGTTGCAAACTTCGGTAAATTCATGCAGCAAAAGTTTTTCCCACATAGTTTCTGAAGGGTCAATCAGGGATTCGTACATTGTGACATGCTCTTCTTCAACGTCTTTGATTTCTGCGTAAGTTTCCCTCAAAACGTGGTCACCGTACATAAAGCCATGCTCCGCATAAAAATTGTGTGTTTGTTGTTCACCTGAAAGTACTGTTAAGATATTAACCTTAGTTTGCGGTGAAGTTTTAGTTTTGTCGTAATGTTTGCGGAGTCTTAAACCGTTGCAGTTGTGATGGTGTTGAGTAGGGCGTCCTACAATAACATCGGTTTTGTTCTGCACAATGTCATCCGGTTCAATACCTTCTGTCATATAAGCAAATTGGGCATATCTGTAAAGATGGTCAAAGTCTTCCAGCAAACCGAAATCAAATGTTTCTTTAACGTATTCATCCGGTTCATTTTGTGCAAGCCATGCTGTTAAATCAACTGCAACTTGTTCATAACCTAAAGTTGTTTCCAATACGGATTGATCAGCTGGCCCCATCCAGTTTGCTGTCATTTGCTGGGTGTTTTCAATTCTGCCTATACGGGAAAGATTTGCTCTGTCTTCGCAATCTATATCGGACAGAAAACGGTTCATTTGGTGTTTAAATCCCCATGCCTCTACTTCGATACCGTTCATCAAAATTTGTCTGGTTCTGGTATAACAGTCTACTTCTGTTTTGTTGTAAGGTTCTCCGACAATTTGATGCCAGTTCCTCATTTGTTTTTCTAAGGGCATTCCCTTCTCTTCTAACGGATTAAATGTCATAATTTTGCCTTTCTTTTTGTATGCGTTTTCTCGCTATGGGCAGAATATGCTAAAATCGCGAAAAAGTAATTCGCTAAGAGGGGAGTACAAAAGAACGATTCGACTTGTTGACAGTATAAAGCCTTTTTGCTAGTATGGCACCAAAGGGAAAATGCCAGTCAGTATAAGGAGTGTGTAGTATGAAAATCCAACCAATCAATAGTAATTATTCGGCAAGCAATAGTAATGTGTCGTTTGATGCACGAGTATGGGATATGAAAAAATTAGATGTTTTGAAAAAAACCCCTGCTGAAATACGCACAATAGCAGAATATTTTCATAAATCTTCGGAAAGTGAATTACACGAAATTACAGGTTCACACTGGTTTCGCAGAAATGACTTGAAGGCTTATAATATTTTAAAATCAACTATTGATTTCGTTAATGTTCTTAAAGATAACTGGAGACTTAGTTTAGCTGCATTGCTCACAGCTGAATCAATACGTGAACTCGATGAATCTGAAAAATTATCAAAACAAGAGCTTGTGAGTAAGATAGAAGACCTGGAAAACAAGTACGCATCAAGGGATCAAGAATATCAGTATGAAAAAGACTCGTCATCGCCGTTTACGGAAGCATATTTTGATCGTGAAATGTCTGAGCCTCTATAGAAATAATATCAGTAATTTTAAATTTTTCAGTTTTCAAAAAACAAGTTCATAAATTCTATATCGTCATAATCAATATAAGCTGTCTGCATAAGGTTTCGTCCTGTGCGGATTGTGACCTCGTTAACCTGATTTTTTTTGATTAAAGAAGGCGGGATTTTAATTCTTTGTCCGTCACCATTAATTTGAATTTCGGAAATTTTGTTTCCGTTAAAAAATATTTCAGGAGGTGATGAGAAAGCGTTTGCAATATGATTCTGGCCTATTGAACGTGCGATTTCCGTATCAATACCTATTATTGAGCCTATTACAAGAAAAACGGGTTTGTTAAATTTAAGGTTTTTAAGGATAAATCTCTTTGTATAAAAAGGGCCTATTGCTTGCATACGGAATTCTCCCGCATTTGCGGAAAGGTCTGAGAAATTGTTATCACCAAGGTGATACATACTTGAATCTACAACCAAATCACTGGCATTGGATTTTTCGATACCTATAGTTATCGGGTTAGAAAAAGTTTGATCGGTTACGGTGACTGAATAAGGCTTATAGTTTTCTTTTTGTATGGACATTATGGAAGTCCCGTCAATATATGTATCAAGTTCAAAATATCCATCCGAATCTGTTTGGGTTGAATATCGTTGTTTTGGAAGTGTTATCTTGGCTCCACCGACTCCATTCCCGGTAGATTTATCAACTATTCTGCTTGAAGCGCCTTTGCCTTCTTCACTTACAATACCTTCATAAGTTGATGCGGCATAGGTTTGGTCGAGAGTTAAAAATATTATTAAAACTATTAGAGATATTATTTTGTTCATACAGTCATTATTCCTTTACAAGGGTCAAATTTTAATTAGCTTTGGTGTAGTTTATAAGGATATTTGAGTAAAAGTAAAAATAGGAATTGAAATTTTAAATTGTTTTTGATTTAATTAACATACATTGAAAAACGAATTAAGCCGATGTGATGGAATTGGTAGACGTGCCAGACTCAAAATCTGGTGTAGGCAACTACGTGCCGGTTCGACCCCGGCCATCGGCAAATAAAGATACCATCCGCAAGGGTGGTATTTTTACTTGTAAATTGGTCGGAAGGGAGAACCGGCCTTATCGGTTCGAGCCCAAGCCGAGCAGAGGCACGACCGTAAGGGAGAGTCGCAGCACGCGTCGACGAAAATGCAGGTTTTCGGCGCAAGTGCAAGCGGTGCCGTTTAATGCGAGGCGCAGGATAATTCACACCGGATATACAAGCAAACACACGATATTCCGGCCATCGGCAAATAAAAGGAGCAGTGAGAACTGCTCTTTTTTTTATGAAAGATGGTCAGCGGGGAGCAGGATAATTCACACCGGATATACAAGCAAACACACGATATTCCGGCCATCGGCAAATAAAAGGAGCGGTTTATACCGCTTTTTTTTTGGGCTATAAGCATTTTAGACTTTGTGCTTAAGCCTTATACTGCCAAAAAGAGTAATGTTTGTTATCCCAAAAGATTTTAGTATATTAAAGAATCCTCATCGCTCAAATATTTCCTCTCAATTTTGAGAGGATTTTTTTATAAATATTATTTACTTATTTCAAAGCTTTTTTGTTATAATGTATTTATTAATAAGGAGAAGAATATGCAAGAGATATTGAAAAAGAGTGCGATGGAACAATTTAAGGCTCTTAAGAATAAAGAAATTTCTGCTGTGGAATTAACAAAAGCGTCTTTGGAAAGAATTAAAGAAGTTGATGAAAAATTAGGTGCATTTAATTCTGTAACTGATGAGATTGCTTTAAATACAGCAAAGAGAGCGGATGAAAAAATTGCTAATGGAGAAGAATTACCTTTATTGGCCGGTGTTCCTCTGGCATTAAAAGATAATATGAATCTTGTTGGTTCAAAAACAACGGCATCCAGCAAAATTTTAGAGAATTTCGTATCTCCTTATAACGCTACTGTTACTGAGAAATTGCTTAATAATTTGGTTCCGATAGTTGGAAAAGCTAATCTGGATGAATTTGCAATGGGTTCTTCTAATGAAAACTCCGCATTCAAAAAGGTTCATAATCCATGGAATTTGAATAAAGTTCCCGGTGGTTCGTCGGGAGGTTCAGCTGCGGCAGTTGCATCTTGTGAGTCTGCGCTTGCATTAGGTTCCGATACAGGCGGAAGTATAAGACTTCCTGCAAGTTTCTGCGGTATTGTAGGTATGAAACCTACTTACGGCAAAGTTTCCAGATATGGTTTGATTGCATTTGCCTCATCTTTAGACCAAATAGGGCCGTTTGCAAGAACAGTTGAAGATGCGGCGGCATTAATGGAAGTTATATCGGGACATGATACTCATGACTCAACTTCTCTGAAACTGCCTGTAGAAAATTACAGAGAATCTTTGAATAATGATATTAAAGGGATGAAGATAGGTGTTGTTAAAGAGCTCGTAGCCGAAGGTCTTGCTCCTGACGTTCAGAATGCAATTCAGCAGGCAATTGATACATATAAATCTTTGGGTGCAGAAGTTGTTGAAGTATCACTCCCAAATATTAAACATTCTATTGGTATTTACTACATACTGGCTACTGCGGAATGTAGTTCTAATTTGGCAAGATTTGACGGTGTAAGATATGGTCATCGTACCGAGGGTGCGAATAACCTTCTTGATATGTATTGCAAAACAAGAGCAGAAGGCTTTGGGCCGGAAGTTAAGCGCCGTATAATGCTTGGTACTTATGCTTTATCATCAGGCTATTATGATGCTTATTACAAAAAAGCCCAGCAGATGAGAAGAATAGTTACGGAAGATTTCTTAAATGCATTTGCAAAAGTCGATGCACTTATTGCTCCGACATGCCCGAATACTGCATTTGATTTGGGTTCAAAAACAGAAGATCCGCTTGCTATGTATCTGACAGATATAGCAACAATCGGTGCTAACCTTGCAGGTATTCCGGCAATGTCGATTCCGGCAGGATTTGATTCTACAGGAATGCCGATTGGGTTACAAATAATGACTCCTCAGCTTGCTGAAAAGAAATTATTCAATATTGGGTATAAATTTGAGCAATGCCACGATTATTACAAACAATTGGCAAATATTTAGTTAATTTATACAAAAAAGGCGGTTTTATAACCGCCTTTTTATTATCTATTCATTAAAATTTTCTATTTCCTGTTCAATAACAGCTCTTTGATGTTCCCAAAAGGCTCTTTCTCTGAGACTTATGTCATCGCAGGATAACATTCTGTCTATGTATGAGATTGCCAGTTGCTTTTCGCTTACCGTTGTTGTCATATCAGGAACATTTCTTCTCATTTCCGATAAAACATCATTAAACGATTCGGTTCTCCTGCTATTTTCCAGGTTATACCTGTTTAAATCATGTTTGTGATTATTAGCATCAAAAATCATATTATTTCTCATATTTTGATATTCAGCCCGTTTTTCTTCGGTTATACCGTCACAATTGAGCAGCCTGTCAATGTATGAAATGCAAGTATTGTAATATGATAACCAGTATTCAACTCTGTCCGGAACACTTTCAAATTCCGCAGGTCTGTGCCAAACATTGTTTGAATAGTTCCAAAATTCAGCTTCCAGCTCCGAAAAATCAGTATTAGCACCCATTGCCTGTTCATTTTTAATATTCTGAATTTCATTTTGTATAATTACTTTTTTATTTTCCCAGTATGTTTTGACATCAGGTTCAATATCACTGCAAGCGAGCATCCTGTTGATATATGAAATTGCAAGTTCTTTTTCTTCAACAGTCGTGGTTCTGTCAGGAACATTTCTTCTCATTTCATTCAAAACATCCTGAAAATGCTGTTTGGAGCTAAATGATACTGTATCAAGGCCTCCTGTACCGCTCATGCTGCCCGATGTACTTGCAGGTGTCCCCCTATTTTTTCTTACCTGTGCATTGTTGCTGTTTGGTTTGTGTGCCGTAAAATGTGGTTCGATTCTCATGTCCGATACCTCCTTTCTAATATAATTTGTATAACGGCATCTTTTACTGAAACTTTAGAAAATTTGATTAAATTGTTACAAAACTTAATGGTTAATGACAAGTTTTTAATTACTATTAGACATTAGAAATAGGCTGGTACAAATACTATACTTATATTGATGAATAGGAACAATAACCTTGAAAGAAAATTCGGAGCAAAGCTCGCTTATATAAGAAAGTCGAAAAAACTTTCACAAATGAAGCTTGCTGAAATTGTTGACATGAATTTTAATTATATCGGTCAAATTGAGAGGGGCGAAGCAAACGTTACAATTCATACAATGAGAATTATAGCAGATGCTTTAGATATAGAGTTAAAAGAGTTATTTGATTTTACATTTTAAATATTTTCGGTTATAGAGCCAGAGCAATCGCAACAAGATTGGAAAAGATTTAATTAATCCACTTAAAACTCTTAACGTAGTCGTTACCGTTGATGTTGCCCATTATATTAGCAACAAATTTTCGGTATGCTTTGCTTGAAAATTCAATTCCGGGAATCTTATTTATTTTCCTCAATATATTACTGTCTTTTGATAGGTCAACTCCCGGAATAAGGTTGAATAAAGTGTTTACAGAAATGTTTCCTATAGGTCCGAGCATTGTAGAAATTTTTCTGGAAAGCATTCCGAGAACTTCCATATCAGCTATAGATGTTGAGAAATTATAATTCCCACTAATGTACAGATTTAAATCCTTGCCCTGGGTCGTGATTTCTATATCATCAGCAATCCCGTCTTTTATTGAAATATTGCCGTAAATATCAGAAAATTCTCCGGTTTTCATTGGAGAAATTAAATCTATTACGCTATTTATTGATAAACCTGTTATACCGCCTTTTACAAGATTACCGGCTTTTAAGAGATATTCCAAAGATCCAAGCTTTGGCATTCTCCCGTTTTTTACTTCAAAAATTGTACTTCCGTTTAGAGTCTTCATACAATTTTCAAAAGTTTTTCCGTTGCATGCCAAATCTATTTTACCTGTCATATCTCCGTATATTTGGTTTTGTAAGTCAAATATAGCCCAGGTTATATCATTTGCACTGATATTTTCTCCGTCTATATTTAAAGTTATATCATTGTTCTTTAAGTTATAACTGTATTTACCATTCAAATTACCTTTTGCAATGTTAAATTTAAAGTTTTTCATTTCGAATAAACGGTTTTCGTTTAGACTTGTTTCCGCTTCAAAATTCGTTGCGTGTATGTTTCTCAAAATTACATTATCAGCCTTTAATTTTATGCTGTTTGCAACAATTGAATTTATATCAAAATTCCCCATGCTATCTTGTGGTTGTTCATTATCGGCTTCAACAGATTTTAACTTATTCACAATTCTGTTCAAATTCATATCATTAGTTGATATTATTGCATTTTCAATATAATAGGGCACTGTAAGTTTATTTTTCAGGGTTGCCTCTGCAGAAACATCATTGCCAAAAACTTCTCCTTTTGATTTTATTGCAAGAGTTTTTTCTTTAAAAGTAAATTCAATATTTTTCATTGTTGTGTCTAAAAATGGTATGTTTGTTTCAACAATGTGAAAATCGCCAATTATTTTGGGATTGGATAATTTTCCTCTCATTTTTAAATCAGAGGTGAATTGTCCTTGTTTAATGTTTGGCTTACCAAAAATTATGTTAAAAATTCTGGCATCAGTCGGGTTAGAAGTTTTAATATACAAATCCTTGAATTCTACATCGTTTTTTAAAAGATTAATTCCGCCTTTAACTTTTAACATATTCAAGTTTGTTTGTTTTCCGTTTTGTGAATCAACGAGTTTGTCATACAAAAATTCTTTGATACGGATTTCTTTTTTGTTATGTATTTTTGAATCAAGTGCTAAAGTTATAGCATTTTCTATATCACCAACGGTTGCCCCATAGTAATATATTGATGCCTCTTTTGCCAAATCTATTTGAGTTTCTAAATTATAGTCAAATGGGACACCTCTTAAAAGAGCTTTGTATATAATATCGCCTTTTATTTTAAACGGATAAATTGTATTTTTATTTACATATTTATCAATAAAATCTTGGCGGGGTTTGGAGTTGATATAAATGTTGAAATTTTGTTTTCCTGTTATATCTTTAATCTCTCCGTCAAGAAGTATCGGCATTTTATCCGCAAGTATATTTATTGCATTAAATTTTACATCATTGTTTTTTACAATCAATTTCCCGTTTATAATTTCAATTGGTAACTCAAGAGGAATATAATTGAATTTTAATCCGCCCATATTAGTCTCTGTCGAAAGTTGTCCGTCATTAAATCTGGCATTTAACTTTAGTGAACCGTTTTCAAATTCATAATCTTTGAGTACATTGTTAATTTTTGAAGGTAAGACATTTTTCCCAAATACAGCGTTAATCGTTTTAATGTCATTTATATTTAACTTCAAAAGACCGTTCGTAATCGGAGTTTTGGAGAAAAGGTCAGAAATTTGTAAATCAGCCTTGATACTATTTTCGGTATTGTTAATATATAAATCAAGATTTTTAATCAATAATTTTTCGTCATTTAGTCCGATTTGTCCGGAAATAAAATTAAAAGAACCATCTTTTTGCGGAATTATTTTTGCATCAAAGTTAAGTTTTTTGTAATCAATATTATTTATATCGCCTTTGTATTTTGCGTTAATAGATACCAAAGGGAGTATATTTATTTTTTCGTGTGAATTTTTATTCATAAGGTTGTTCAAGTTGAATTTAGGAATCTCGGCTGAAATGTCTGCGATATTGTTTTTTACTTTTGCCATAATATTTAAAGGGGAATTATCTATATATGCACTAATTTTTGCATATAACGAAGCTCCATCAGGTCTAATATCCGCATAAACTTTCTCCGCACCAATTCCTTGGAAGTTTATACTGTTGTTTTTAATCTGAATTGTGCCTTTGGCAAACGTATTTACATTGAATTTTAAATCTTCAATATATTTAACTGAACCGTATATTTTAAGTTTTAAGTCAGTCAAACCGCTTATTCTATCAATTTTTGGTGTAATATTTTTAATATCATCAATCATTGTAGAGGTCAGGATTGCATTATACAATGCTGCAGTAGGTTGATTTTCAGAAACGATATCGAAATCGAAATTACCGTCAAAATTGCATTTTCCTGCAATGCTAAAATCAGTGTTGTTAACTTTTCCTTTTGTTGTTTTAAAAACTGCATTGGCATCATTAAAATACAATGTTGCTTCGGCCTCTTTTAATTTTAAGTCCGGTATTTCATTGAAATAAACTTCGGTGTTATTAAAATTCAGGTTTCCCCAGGCGTGAGGGAATGTGCGATTGCCTTTTACTGCAAGATCAATGTTTCCTGTGCCATATACATCCAAAATGGGCAAAGGCCCTACTACAAAGTTTAAGATTTCGTGTAAAGGATTAACGACATTTTCTGCAGACTGCAGATTCACTGCCCGCGTGCTCTTGACAGTTAAATCTCCGTATTTAATGTTATAAAGTTCCTGAGTTCCTTTTACCCATACTTTTTGCGCATCGCCCGCAGGGACATCAACATCATAATTCACATTTCGTCCGGTAAATGCCAATTTGATTGTGGCTCCTTTTGTTGTATTCGGAATCGGTTTTATTAAGATGCCGTCGTCTATATAAATTTGTCCGTTGATATTAGGTTCCGGCAATCTTCCGGTCACTGCAAGATTTCCCATTATATTTCCGTAAAACTTATATTTTTTTAATTTATAGCAGTCAAATTCTTCGACTTTAAAAGGAGGAAGCATTTCAATGTAGTCTTCGATTCTGGACTTGTTTACAATTACTTTTAAATCCAATGTCGGCATACTTTTACCGATATAGTCTTTTATTTTACCGCACAATTGCAGATTAATATTTTCTGCGTTGATTTCTGTGGAGTTTAGATTAATAAAATCCTGCCGCAGAGTGAAATTGGATTTTATGGACGTTTTGTTGGGAAATACGACTGAATAATCCCTATCTTTATATATAATTTTCAAATTATTTAAGTCTGTTTTTAATTCATTTTTATTTGCATAAATGTTTACTTTTCCCAAAAGTCCATCGATTTCTTTTGGTAAAAAGTTTCCGAAGAATTCTCCAATTGGTTCTACATCCAAATTCGAAATCTCAACATCAAATTCGGTTTTGTTAATATTATTGTTTTTGGGTAAAAATAGATTAATGTAAATCTTTGAAGAGATATCTTTTGAAGCCAATATACTGTCAATATGCAGATCCAAGTATCTGTTTTTTTTATCAAATTTGAATAATTTTCCGCTGTATGTAATTGATTTTTTGATTTTGTCAGAAGTAAAAATTGTGTTGAAGTTGTTGATGTGCACCGAGTCTATTGCATATCGCATATTCTCTAGATTTTTAAAAAAGTTTTTATTTAAAATAGCTTCTTTCTTAAGTTCTTTTGTAATAAAAACATTATCTGTTTTTAAAATATTTATGTGTACCTTCCCTGACAAAAGCGGCAGCAATCTCAATTTTATGTATGGGTTATCTGCTCTGAGAATATCAGTTGATTTTTTATCTTTGAAATACACTGAAGCTGCTCTAAATTTGATTATAGGTCTGAAATATAATCTTACCTGAGGTTTCTCAACTTTAATTTCATAGTTCGAGTTATGTGAAAAATTTTGGCACAGCACAGTAACCGTTTTTGATAGAATTAACGGTAAAAGCCCTAACCAAAATAAATAAAATAATAATATTATAATTACGTATTTTTTTAACGACGTATACATTCCTAAATATTATATTATATAAATATCAGCCTAACAAGAATTTAAATATTTTACATAGATTATCAAATTATGCTATAATCCAATTGTGAGAGATTTATTTAAAATATTTATAGTTGGGGTGGTTATTTCCTTTGCACCATATGTCTTTGCAGAGGATTATAAGCTTTTAATTTTGCCCGATAATGTGGTGACACAGGATGTTGCAATTGATTCTTATATCTATGATGCAACGGCAGAATTTTTTGCTGATGAAATCGCAACATTACTTAATACAACAGATAATATTAAAACTAAATCCGTAAGTGAAGTTCGCTCTGCATTAAAAAATAATCCTAAAGCCATGCTGGCTGCCAAAGATTTAACTAACAGGTTTAGAACTTCATATAATATTGATTATGAGGCAGTTAAGAAACTTGCAAACCAGACAGGTAACAGATATGTACTATTGTTAACTTCAACTATTGATGCAGAAAATTACATTTTAAGAAGAACATGGTGGGATTTCTTTAATATTGCCGGTGCAAGCGTAATTGATCCCGCATATAAAATTAATACTTATGCAGTGCTTGTTGATTCACAAAATAATCAGAAGTTGTGGTCAGATACATACTACAAAACAATCAGTACAGTTGAAAACCGTATTATAACGAGAGGACCGTCCCCTCAGACTGAACAGCTGAGCAGGATAAAAGATTATTCGAGGTATGTTTGTCCGCAAATTGCTCATAATGTGCAGTTGAGCATGCTGCCTGCGGATGTGCTGGCGACTGAATCTAAAGTTATTGATTATGATATCGGTAATATAGATAATGTGTTTACAAAAAAATATCGTCATTTAGGCAGAGAATATGATAAGCTTTATAATCAGAAAAAAGAACAAACGGTTGATTTTATAGATAACCAAAAAACGAGATACAATGAGGCAAAACTAAAACGAGCAGAAAGAAATGCCCAAAAACAAACAACAAAGCTTGAGGTTGAAGCAAAACAAGTTTATGAAGAAGCTTCAAGGTTAAATAAAATTAATTCCACAGTAAGTGATGATACCGGCATGGTAAAAAATACTGTATACAAAACTAATTTAAAAGAGGATCAATCTTTATTTGATTCAATCGATATTAGGAAAACAAGAAAGAATAATCTCTTTGGTGATTATGATGCGAATAAGCCATATTTGCGAGATTATTCCAGACTATAGAGATATATAAAAAAGGGCGCTGCAGTATAATTATACCGCAGCGCCCTTTTTTAATTTAAAACTTATTTTGCATCATTTTTTATGACAATCAGGTTTTTAACTATTTTCATAACACATGTTGGTAAAACTACCTCGGACAGGCCATCAGCTATGCTGATTATGCTTCCTGCACGTAAAGTAACATCCTCACCCTTGTATTGAAAAACGTAGTCATCCTTTCTGTCTGATCTGATTGTTATTTTATCCATAAATTATTCCTTCTCTTTTAAAATCGGGAATGGTATATTAGGCCATTCCCGCGTTTTACATAAATCTAAATACTAGTCAAAAACATAGCTGATGATTGCAGCTTCTCTTGCTTGTTTAATAGCTTTTGCAACCATTCTTTGGTGCATTGCACAATTCCCTGTAACTCTGCGTGGAATAATTTTGCCTGCTTCTGTCAAGTATCTTTTAAGTTTTGCAGCATCTTTATAGTCGATGCTTTCAACATGATCAGCGCAAAAACTACATGTTTTGCGTTTTTTTCTGTCATTTAAATCTTGTTTTGCCATTTTTCTTTTTGCCTTTCTAGCCTTTTATAATTAAGTATTTTATACTATTCATTAAAACGGAATCTCTTCTTCTCCGATTAATTCATTTGAGAATTCTTCCTGAGAGAATTTTACGATATCTTCCGCATTTGATGAGTTCGAAGAAACAGAAACAGGGCTCCCTGCTCCCATAAGCTCTATTGTATTAGCATCAATTTCGAAAATTCTTCTTTCTGTGCCGTTATCACTTTTTACGGTTGTAATTTGAAGTCTTCCTTCAACTAATACTCTGTCGTTTTGAGAAATTTCAGAAACAACCTCATCCAAAGCAGTTCTTTTAACAACTACTCTAATCAGCATTTCTTCTCTTTCACCGATATTTAATACAAAAGATGAAACAGGAACGTTGTTTTGTGTAAAACGTTTTTCCGGAGCTCTGAATACTGAGCCGGTTACAACAGCTTTTGCCAGTGTCATAAGTTTACCCCTTAAACAGTTTGAGCTTTTTTAGCTTCTTCCATAAACATAAATCTTATAATATTTTCATTAAGTTTAAGACTTCTCTTGAATTCAACAACACTTTCGGTAGGTATTGAAAGATTTATGACTGTAAAATAGCCGTCTCTGTAGCTTTGTACATCATATGCGAGTTTTTTACGTCCCATTTTATCAACAGAAGCTACTGAACCTTTATATGATTTTACGTCTTTTGTAATTTTTTCAACTTCTTTGTCTAATTCTTCAGAGTCCAAACTCGGTTTGAAAATTGTTAATAATTCGTAGTTTTTCATATATATAATTCTCCTTATGAGACCATGCTAACATAAACAGTAGTAAATACAAGAGGTTTATATATCCTAAACACTAATGCTATTTATAAAATTGAAAAAGTATAACTAAAGTTATAGACACCTGCAAAAATCTGGAAAAAATAAAGATAATCCCTGCTGCTAAAACCCCAGTATACCAATACTTTTGCCCAATATTCTACATCATATGGAGGATTCTGCAACTAAAGTTGTAAAGTTTTCAAAATTTGTGCCGTTAGGCATGGGGAAAGGAAAAATTGAAAGGACATTTATCATGGGATCAACTTCAACACTAACAATTAACACGAACTTGTCATCCCTCGTTGCTCAAAAGCACTTACGTGCAGCTACCAAAGGTATGAATGTGGCAATGGAGAAATTGTCTACCGGTTTCAAAATTAATTCCGGTAAGGATGACGCAGCAGGCTACTCTGTAGTCGAAGGCATGCAAGCTAAGGTAAATGGTTACGATATTATTGAAACCAATGCCAGCATGGGGCTTGATATGCTTACTACTCAGGAAGGGGTTTTAGATATCCTTAATGAGTATTTACAAAGAATTAGAGACTTGACTATGCAGGCGGCGAACGGAACATACGGTTCAGCTTCTCTAAACGCTATCAGAATCGAAGTAGAACAGAGAATGGATGAAATTAACCGTTTGTGTACGATTACCGACTTCAATGACACCTATCTTTTAGATGGTTCAAGAACAGAAGATATTAATCTGCAAGTTGGTCTTTACTCCAACAAACGTTGTGTAATCAAGATGGATGCATTCTTGTTTGCTTCCGCAAAGGCTACGACAATCATGGGCTTCCAATCTAAGTACGGACCAAATACGGACAAAGATAATCCTGGTTACATTGATTTAAGAACAAGTGATTCACCAGACGATACATACTGTTATCAAGCAAGATTAGTTGATAGTAACGGACAACCTGTTCTTGATGACGAGGGTAATATTCAGTATCTGGACGGTTATTACGCATCAGCTTTGGGTGCAGCATTGGCTGAAACTCATGCTGCCAACTATGCATCCGGCAGTGCAACCATTGCAAGCGGTGCTCAGAACTTTACTATCGAAGAAATGTGCTTAGCTATATACAGAAATGATAACGCAGCTCGTGCATTCATTGATAACATCGACTATGCAATTGACAATGTATCCTTAAGGGTTACAAAAATCGGTGCTTATATGAACAGGTTGGAATCTGCTATTGATGCAACTGATGTTCAAAGAGAAAACTTAATGGAGTCAATTTCAACATTGAAAGATACTGACGTAGCAAAAGAATCTTCAAACTATATCAAGTATCAAATTCTTCAACAATCTGCGGCATCTCTGTTAGCAACAGCTAACCAACAACCGCAAATAGCATTGAATTTGCTCTAATAATAATTAAATAAAAATTTGAAGTAGTTATAGGAAAATATAAGTTGTCCTTTCAAATGCTTCCGGTGTCTTGTGATGCCGGAAGCTCGTTTTTAGGGTAATTTTTAAATATTCTTTGCAAAATTTCGCATTATCTCAATTGCTCGTTTTGAAAGAAGTTCTGTCTTAAGTTTTTTGTTTTTCCTGTCTTTTTTAGATAATTCCATTGGTGCAACAATTGCCCAGTTGGAATTTATGGGTTGGGGTGGCAGATATCTCAGTGAGCCGTCACGTTTGCTTATATGCTCAAGGTGTGCCTTATCCGTAATATAATTTGTTAAAGCTCCAAGCATAGTTTCTTTTGGGAAAATAAGTGGTTCCTGACCGAATAACCTTCTTGACATATTTATTCCTGCGAGTAAACCGCCGGCAATTGATTCTGTATAGCCTTCAGTTCCGGTTATTTGTCCTGCGAAGAATAATCCTTTTCGTTCCTTAGTTTCAAATGTAGGATTAAGAACTACGGAGGAATTTATGAATGTATTTCTGTGCATAACACCATATCGAATGATATTAGCGTTTTCCAATCCGGGGATGGAGTGAACAAGTTCCTTTTGAGCGCCCCATTTTAAGTTTGTCTGAAAACCTACAAGATTAAACAGTGTTTTTGCGGAATTGTCCTGTCTTAACTGAACTACAGCATAATTTTCGATTCCTGTACGCTTGTCGATTAAACCCACCGGTTTCATAGGGCCAAACCTTAGTGTATCTACGCCTCTTGAGGCTAAAACTTCTATAGGCAGGCAAGATTCAAAAAATTCTTTTTTATCAACATCGTGGGTTTCTATTCGAGGTGCATTAATAAGAATGTTATAGAAATTTTCATACTCATTTTTGTTCATTGGGCAATTGATGTATGAGGCATCGCCTTTATCATATCTTGTTCCCCAAAAGGCTTTATCAAAATTTATCGAATCCATTTCTACAATTGGTGCAATTGCATCAAAAAAGTGTAAGTGTTCGGTTTTGGTAAAGTTTTGTATGTCTTTTGCCAATTCATCGCTTGTCAAAGGTCCGGAGGCAATTATAACATTACCGGCAGGAATTTCTGTAATTTCTCCTCTGATAAGCTCAATATTTGAATTTTCTTCAATTGCTCTCGTTACTGCGTTTGAAAAATCATTTCTTGATATTGCCAAAGCATTCCCCGCAGGAACAGAATTTTCTTTTGCAATTTTTATCAATTCTCCACCGAGAATTTCCATCTCTTTTTTCAGAAGTCCGCTTGCGTTTGTTATATCGGCAGAACCAAGACTGTTTGAGCACACAAACTCAGCACAGTCAGAAGTTGTGTGTGCTCCGGTTGTTTTTTTAGGCCGCATCTCATAAAGCTTGACTTTAATACCTCTTTTCGCTAGCTGTAAGGCTGCTTCTGAGCCTGCGAGACCGGCTCCGATTATTGTTACATATTCCATTTTATCCCTTGCTATGTCGATATAACTATGCGTTCTTTTCTATTATTCCGACTTGATTTCTTCCGTGTTCTTTTGCATAGTACAAGCCTTTATCCGCGTATTCAATTAAATCCTGAGGAGTTTCCGCATTATCAGGGTACGTCGCAACACCAAGGCTTATTGTAACTTTGCTTGTTTCTGTTGAATTTATCTGAAAATCTCTTTCCGCAACAGCTTTATTTATTCTCTTAGCGTTGAATAAAGCTTCTTCTGCAGATGTATTCGGAAGGATTATACTCATTTCTTCCCCACCGTATCTGCATACAAAGTCGGTTGTTCTAGAATTCTTTTTAAGAGTTTGGGCGACTTGTCTTAAAACGGCATCACCGGATTGGTGGCCGTATGTATCATTAAAACTTTTGAAATAGTCTATATCTGTTATAATCAATGAGAATGGCCTGCCATAACGTTTTGATATTTCAATTTGTGCTCTGAGGGCATCCTGAAAATATCTGTGGTTATACAATTCTGTCAAACCGTCTATTGTGGCGAGTTTGTACTGATATTCAAAGTCCCTTGATTTAATAAGGTATTTTGCAATAAATGTTAAAGCCAATGTCACAGTGATTGCTACTATCGGAAATACCACAGGAATCCAAAGATTAAACATTTCCATTACATAATATGTCATGAATAAGTATGCGAGTGAAAATAGCACAGTTGAAAGCACCGCAAACAGTGTTGAGGTTGACAACATAACTATAGCAGCTGTTATACCGATTAAGAATAGAATCAAAATTATATTAAATAAACCTTCTGATTGTTTGATAAAATTATTATCCAGCATATTGTTAAAGAAAGTAGCGTGAACTTCAACTCCCGGATACACACTATCTTGAATTGGAACGCTTTTTGTATCATGTAATGCAGCAGCAGTTGAACCTATAATTACAATTTTATCTTTAAAGTTCATTTTGTCTCCGACTGAAAGATTTTCCATATCTCTTATCAGTCTGTACATAGGATATGCGGTGTGTGTCCCGCTTACCCCGTACCAGTTTAAAATAGCTTCTCCGTTTTTAGTCAGAGGAATATGCAAATCCTGAACGGTTAATAGCTTGTTTGATGATATTTTGTAGGATTTAATATCTTCCCCTGTAATATAATTACTGCCTGCTTTAAATGCAAGATACGGGTAATATTTATCTTTGTACACCACTAATGGAGCCACTTTCCTTATAATCCCATCACTGTTTCTTATTACATTTGTCAGTCCTACACGAACATTACCATTTAAGAGTTCCGGTAAGATTGTTCTGCAATTTGAAAATGTATATTTTTCCCCTATATTTATTCTTGAGGCATTTTCCAACTGAACACTCAGTCTTTCGGGCAAATCCGCAGGCAATCTGACATCTGACGGGACTTTATCAAAATTCATTCCTACATAGGTATTATTATATTTATTTATGATATCGGTAAATGTTTTATCCGAACCTTGCTCTGCGCGTATTGGTTTTATAAAGAGGAAATCGAATATTATAGCTTGCGGTTTATCTTTTTCAATGTATTTAATTATATCTGCATATACATTTCTGGGTATTGGCCATTCACCATATTTGTCCCATAAAAATTCCAAGCTTGCATCATCAACAGCGAGGATGATGATATCCTTGTTTGGAATCGGTTGTTTATGTATAACTTTAATCGATTGTCTATAGTCAAAAGTTCTGTTCTCTGCGACTTCAAAAAAGGAAGTGATTACATTTTTCAGGGTTTTATTATTCTGAAAAAATACAAATCCTACAAGTATAATTGCAGCCAAAAGCAAAATGTATGTACATAGAGTAAACCATTTTGTGTTTAATATTTTTTTCACAAGTTCTCTCCAACGTCTTAATATCTATTTGTAATATAGCCCATTTTATAGGCTTTTGCAAGAATGTTACTAAGATTTCCTTTTTTTGTAATAAGTTCATTTACTTTCTGCAGTATTTCCGTAGAAATTGCCGGTGCAGATGTATTTTGCAAATATTTTAGCAAACATTCTTCGTGTAGATTCATTGTTAAACCTCTATATATTTTTTATACGGCAGTTATTGACATTTCTTTAAAAAACATTAAACACGATAGTACAAACGGATGATTTTTATAGGTAAATGTTAAAAATTATCCCTAAAAGGCCGATAAATATATAAAAAGAGGTGACAGATATGTTTAACGGATTTATTCCACGATACGATTTGGAAGCGAGAATACAACACTCAAAACTGGATTCTTGGGGTTATGACTTGCCGAGTGCAAGGATGGGCAGAATAGAAGGCCCTGATACAGCCGATTTTTCTACGGTTATGTCCGGTTTGGTTGAGAACCTGAATACCGAAATGAACGCGCCGGATAACCTTTTAAAAGATGCAATGATGGGTAATGAAAATGTTGATGTTCACGACGTTATGACAGCAATGGCGAAGGCAGAATTGAGTGTTACGGTTGCTACTACCGCAGTCGGAAAAGTCATCCAAGCGTATGATAAAATTATGCAATTGCAGATTTAGTATTCTCATAATTGCTTAATATGTGTATAATGATATAGGGTAGGATAATTATGGACTATAAAAATTTACTGGCAAATAAAACTCTTGTAGCCGCTATAGCAGGCGGAGTGATTTTATTGCTGGTTATATTTATTATATGCGGTACAATTGCAGCATCAAATAAGGCTGACAGGTCCCAGATTGAGGTATCAAATGAGCCTTTAAAAGAAGATGTCGATTTGCTTTCTACAGATAATATGGGTAAAGCACTTGAAATACAGGCAATGCTTGCGAAACACGGGATTGTAGTCGCACGAGGTGTTGATGGTACAAAATCTGTGCTAAAACTAAAAGCAAAAAATTGTACAACTACTGCCGGTAGATGTACAACAGAAAAACGTGATATGGCGCTTATGCTAATCGTAGAAAGCGGATTGTATGATCAGAATGTAGGTTTAGAAGTTTTTGATAAAGGTGATTTTACATCAACCAAAGAAGATAAAAGGATCCGTCTTGTAAGAGCTATGAATGGTGAGCTTTCAAGGCTTATTAAAAGAATTGACGGGATTGAGAGTGCATCTGTATTTATTTCAATTCCGGAGCAAACCATGTTTTCATCAATGCAAAAACCTGTTACTGCGACGGTTCAACTTACTGTTGCTGTAGGGCAGACTTTAAATATGGGAACGATTAAAGCTGTTTCAAATTTATTGCTCGGGAGTGTTTCAGGTTTGACAGCTCAAAATATATCAATTACGGATACTAACGGGCATGTTTATAATAGTATGGTCGATGCGCAGTCAGAAATGCTGCAAAGGCTTCAAGAAAATGATAAATATATGCAAGAAAAAGTTCAGGCGCAATTGAACCGCTTGATAGGTTCAGGTAAATATGTCGCTACTGTCAGCACATTCTTAAAACAAGCACCTGTTGAAAAACATACAATATCATATGATCCTGAAACAAAGATTGCTTTGAACGAACAAACATTTTCCGAAGGTTTAGGCGACCAAACGCAGGATACAAATAAAAATACAAATGCAGTAAGTGTATATCTTCCGAATGGATTACCGGCAGGAAGTTCAGATTCTTCTCAAAATAGAAGTTATTCAAGAACGGCAAGAGAAACACAATATGGTGTAGCAAAAGTACAAACAAGTGAATATCTCTCTGCGGGTACATTAGAAGAAATTTCAATTGCTGTTACTCTTGAAAAAGGTGCCCTACCAAGTGAATTAACGCTTGAAGAATTAAAAGAACTTGTAGCTCACGCAGCAAGTCCGAAAGCGACACCGGATAATGTTACGATAGCATTTGCTGATTCTATTGATCCGTTTATGGCAGGTGACAAAAACGTAAAAGCTCCGATAAAAGCAGAACATGGGAATCCATGGTGGTTGGCAATAGTCTTACTTCTATTCGGTTTGATATTCGGTCACAAAGCTTTGAGCCAAAAAATTAATGCTGCCCGTGATGCCCAAGAAGAAGAAATGATAAAATTGAAAGAACAAAATGATGCTCAGGATAAGCAGCTTAAAGATTTGAGCATGAATGCGGCTGATATGTTGCAAAAACAATCACAGTTACAGCAGGGTCTTATTGAACAGCAAAACAGACCGGCAATTCATGCTTCCGGCGCAGATATTAGAGAAGCTTTACGTGAACTAAAGAAAGAGTTCGACAATACTGATGAATCTGATGCGGGAGAAAAGATAAGAAGTTGGATAGAGCAGGGGTAAATATAAAATTAAACAAGAATAGGAGGAAAGGTGTTTGAGAGATGAGTATATAAGAGGAATAGTCGATTAGAAATTAATGGACTTATTCACCAATTTACTTATTCGCTTATTCACTTAGATAAAAATGCCAATAGAAGGATTTGATTACCAAGAGTTTGCACAAAATATGGCTGAACAGGCCGCTCAGCTGGTTCCGGCTGACTTAAAGGATTTTGAGAAGGAGTATATTGTCAAAACCCTTGGAAACTTTACAATGGTTGCCGGAGAAGCTTTATCAAAAGATGAATCCTTAAATTTAAATGTTGACCAAGCAGTTTTTATAACCCAAATTATTGCTGAGTGGTCTTTTCATAAATCAATTGATTTGGTTCATTCAGGTATTTTACCTCAATACTGGGATAGTATAATGCAAAAAATTGCATTTACAATTTTTGAAGTGGCGAAGCAGGGTTTAATTAAGCAGATACCACAAGATCAATTATTGCAAGCGGTTGAACATCATGTAATAAAAGTGTACAACCAATCAATTGAAGAATTGGAACAAAAAGGTGTAATTGATGAAGAAATAAAAAATAGAGCTGAAAGTCAATCTAACATAGATGAAATGGCGAAGCAGGTACAGCAAGAACAGGCTCAGCAGCAGCAAGACCAAGCTGCAAAGCAAAAAGCTATGGCAGAAGAATCTGCTCGTCGGGCCGAGGAGAAACACCGTAAAAGAGAAGAGGAACGTGCCGCAAGACAACACGTTCAAGCTGTCGCCGGTGGGAAACAGGCTACGCAGGCTCCAATTTCACAAAAAGATTTAAAGCTTGTGTCTTTAGCGCTATTACTGAAAATCTTATCTCAGGACAAAGTTACAACCATTCTGAATAAATTTGATTCGCAGGATTCATTGTTAATTTCACAATACATGAATATGGCGAATTTGGAATCACGAATTGATGGGGATTTAATAGTAGATTGTCTTCATGAGATTAAAGACTGTTTACCTACAAAAAGGAAATTAACTCGGGAAAACCTTTTAAATGCACTGCAATATGTATACAAGAACAATTCACGTGAGCAGGTCGAAAAAGTTATTAAAAATGAGCGGCCTTTGGTGAAAAGATTTGCTTCAAAAGCCTATGATGGTGAGTATAGTGAATTACCTTTGAGGGTTGCCGGTGTTGTTACGGAATACATAGAAGAAAGCATATAATATTGATATGATTATAAAAAAGAAGAATCAGAGATATAAGAAAAGTGAAATAAAAGAACCGCAAAAACAAAGCAGTTCAGTTTCTGATGATAAGGAAAGTGATAATACCGAAATAAATCAGGATTTTCAAGTGGCCAAATCAGAACCTGAAATTGACCTTTTTGATATTGAAAATATTGATTTTACTCAGCGTCAAGAACGAAGAAGGGGATCAAGAAGGCGTGGCTATAGGAGAATTGATGATAGAAATCTGGTTTCCAGAGCGCAAGAAGAATCTGAAAATATTAAAAAATCCGCATTTGAGGAAGGTTATAGAAAAGGTTTAGAGAAGTCAGACGAAGATATGGCAGCATTCAGAAACGAATTTGTGAAGTTTATGTCTGCCAGAAAAGAAGTCTTTGAATATATTGCTCCGGATATTATGGAAATAAGTGTGGCTGTTGCTAAAAAGATAATTAAAAAAGAATTAGAATCCGATCCTCAAATTATTATAAACACGATTGTTGATGTTTTAAAAACAGTTTCAAAAAATGAACCGAAGGTAACAATTCGTGTAAAGCCTCAATCGGTAGAATTTATAAAAGATACACTACCAAATGTTACGTATCAGTATGGGATTGAATCTAAAATTAATATAATTGCAGACCCCGCAATTGAAGACGGCGGATGCATTTTTCAAACAGGAAACGGTATAGTAGATGCTTCTATTGACACTCAGTTAGAAATAATTAAAAAAGCATTGATTGGCGGAGGATAAACTGTAATAAATCCAAAATATAAACGGAGAGGACATAATGGCGGCGGAAGGCGGCAGTAATAATAAACCTATATCAGAAATATTCTTGGCACTCTTTGTAATGACACTTATTTTAATCCTTATTATAGAGATGCCTAATTGGGTTATCAATTTTTCAATTTCTTTAAACATAACCCTTGGAATTGTGCTTCTTATGATTTCTCTGTATGTTCAAAAGCCGTTGGAATTGGCTGCGTTTCCGTCAATCATACTTATCGGAACAATGTTTAGGCTGTGTCTTTCCATAGCGTCAACCCGTCTGATTCTGGCGAAAGGTGATGCAGGACAGGTTATTCATGCATTTGGAACATTTGTAACCGGTGGTAATATGATTGTCGGCGGTGTTATATTCTTAATTATTACAGTCGTACAGTTTATGGTTATTACAAAAGGTGCTGAACGTATTGCAGAGGTTGCGGCGCGTTTTGCATTAGATGCTATGCCCGGTAAGCAGATGACCATTGATGCGGACTTTAATGCGGGATTAATTTCTCCTGAAGAAGCGGTTAAACGTCGTGAAGATCTTCAAAGAGAATCCAGTTTGTTTGGTTCAATGGATGGTTCTATGAAGTTTGTAAAAGGTGATACTATTGCAGGTATCATTATTGTGTTAATCAACATTATAGGCGGTTTGTGCATAGGCTGTTTGGTTAATAATATGCCGATAGCAGATGCTGTTAGCAAATATACTGTACTTACAATTGGTGACGGTTTGGCATCGCAGCTTCCTTCATTATTGATGTCCGTGGCAGCCGGTATCGTCATGACACGTGCTTCTGCTGGGAATGCTTCATTAGGCGGTGATTTAACGGCACAAATTATGGCAAAACCGTACTCACTATTTTTTGCAGCATTATTCTTAGGCTTAATAACAGTCACTTCACCAATTACCGGTTTACCGTTTTTACCGTTTTTAATATTTACGATAATTCTTGCAATAGCCGGATTCTCTGTACTGGTAAATGCGGATGTACAGTCACAATTAGGTCAGTTGGAAAGCGTACGTCAAAATATGCAGGATTTGGTTAATCCGAATAAGATGTATGAAAGACTCGGTGTTGACGTATTGAGCTTGCAGGTTGGTGCGGGTTTGCTTGTTATTGCTGACCCTGAACAGGAAGGTCAGTTGTTGGCAAAAATTGCGGCTTTGCGTCAGAGAGTTACTGATGAGCTGGGTTATATTCTTCCAAATATCCGTATTATGGATTCATCTGCGCTTGAAGCCAATGAATATGTTATATCTATTCGTAATAATGTTGTGGCATCAGGGTTTGTTTATCCTGGTAAATATATGGTTATAGCTGATCAATGGGATTCGGTTAAAAAGAATATTCCTGAAGATGCAATTGTTGCTGTAGATCCGACGTATCAAACTCAAGCTTACTGGATTTCTGAAGAAGATGCAAAATCTGCTAAGAATGTAACTGCAGTTGATGCTACGGATGTTCTTGTTACACATCTTCAGGAATGCGTACGCAAGCATGTAGACGAAGTTATGACCAAGACGGACGTCTTGAAACTTATGGAACTTGTACGTTCGCAAGACCCAACTCTTGTTAATGACCTTGTTCCGGCTATTATTTCTACTTCTGATTTGAGAAAAATATTTGTTAACTTGATTAGAGAAAAGGTTTCTATCAAGGACATCATATTTGTATTTGAAAGACTCTGTGATTATGCGAGATTTTCAAAAGAACCTGATATTTTGTCTGAACGTTTGAGGGCGGCTTTGGGGCGCCAAATATGCTTGAATAATGTCGATAAAGACAAGGTGCTGTATGCACTAACACTTTCACCTGAATGGGAAAAAACGCTCGATGACAGCTGTCAGCGAACCGAACTCGGGACAATGTTTCTTTTGAATCCAATGCAGGTGCAGGATTTGATTGAATCCACTGCAATGACTCTTATGAGAGCACATCAAAATATCGGGACACAGCCGGTTATACTTTGTTCGCCCAGAATCAGGCTTCCGCTGTATCAATTGCTTGAAAGACATATTCCGACAATTGTTGTAATTTCTTATTCTGAATTGATTACAGATATAAGGGTTGAAGCTGTTGATACAATAGGTGAATCGGGCGGATATTAGATTTAATAAAATTTTAGATATAAAAAAGCGGTTTTAGAACCGCTTTTTTTATATACTTACCTTTCCTGTGGAGGAGGGGGCATGTGACGCTTATTAAATTCTTGCCTGCCTTCCTGTTTCATTTCTTTAAGTGTTTTTCTTTGGTCAGGTGTTAAAATATTTTCAAATTCCTTCATATTTTCAACCCGTATGTCATGCGCTTGTTTGTGCAGCGTTTTCAAATCAGAACGCAGACTGTTTAATTTTGTTTCCTGAGTTTGTTCATTCAGGCTGGATTGCTTAACCATCTGGATTTCTCTTTCCCGAGCCTTGATTTGTTCAACAACAGGTTTGATTTTTTCTCTGCCTTCAAGGCGAAGCTCTTTTGATTTTTGTATTTGATCTTCTGTTAAGCCAAGGCGTTGTTCAAATGCTTTTTCATGCTCGATTCTTTTTTGTTCGGTTACTTTTATCGGCATTGGCCTTTTGATACTATCTTCAGGTATTTTTGCCTGTACCAGCGTCGAAGATAGAAATACGGCACATAATAAAACTAATATTTTTTTCATAGTCACCTCTTTTTGTTTAAGTATTGTATTTAATTATATTAATTCTTCCAATTTATCCATAAGTTCTTTTTTTGCATTAAAGATTCTGGATTTAATTGTACCTATAGGACAATGTAATTTTTTTGAAGCTTCTTCGTATGTATAACCTTCCATTTCACAAAGTATAATTACTTCTTTCATTTTTGGTTTTAGGGAATCTATTGCAGAAATTATTTTTCCCCTGCGTTCGATTGATATAACGGATTCTTCCGGTGTAATTTTTTTATCTTTAACTGAATTCAGAGTGAAGTCGTCATTAGTTGAATTTTGTGTATTTTTAAACCATGCGGATTTAAGATAATCTTTTGCGACATTCGCCGCAATTGTATTAATCCAGCTTTTAAAAGTACCGCGTTCTTCATATTGAGATTTACCTTTCCAGGCTTTTATAAAGACCTCCTGTTCAAGGTCCTCATTTTCTTGTTTTGTAATAAGTCGTATTATACTTTTTACGTTTTGTTTATTTTGTTTAACAAGCTCGTTAAAATCCATTAATCCACCATTAAAAGACCGTACGAATCAACCGGGAACCCTAAATCCTCTGCAGTTAGAGTTTCTCCATACATAAGAGATTCAGACAAATCTTCGTTTGTATATATAAATCCGAATGTTCCTGCAAAAAAGACTATGAACAATGCGGCTGCGATTGCTCTTAATTTATGAAGTTTACTTTTCTTTTTCAAATAATAAGGTTTTACTTCTGCAATTAAATCCGAAACACGCTGCATTTTTTCATGTTCTTCACGGCAAGTTTCACATTCCTTCAGATGTTCTTCCAGATTTTTTTCATCTGAGAAAATAAATAATCCTTCATATTTTGAACATTTTTTATCCATTTTGTTTACCTCTTTACATTAGTATAACGAATAAACAAAAAAAATGTTCAAAAATTCAAAACCAAAGTAAAAGCATCAAGTTATCTAAACGGAGTTTAGTAATTTTATTGGTTTGCTAATGTATTATATATTTTGTCAATTTCTTCAAGGATATTGTTTATTTTATTTATTGCCAACTCAAGACAATCATCAACTTCTCTTGTTAAATCACTTTCTTCGTTTTGTACCGCTTTTTGTAAAACTGTTATCAAACTTAATAATTCTTTGGTTTGCAATCGACTTTCTGCAATTAAATCTTCCATTTTATCTCCACAAAGGTTAATTGTAATTTAGCACATATATGTACATACATAATATGGTCGTTTGTAATATTAGAATTTAAAATATATAAAAAGTATTATATTGTCAAGTACAATGTAAGGTTAAATGTAATATGACATATGACAGAAAATTAATGAGAAACGGTAATGGCTGGGCATTGAGTTTAAATGCAACAGTTTTAAAATTCCTTGATATAGATCCTAAGATTAATATGGTTCGTTATACAATGGAAAATGATACGTTGAAAATTACAAAAAGCGATAAATTAGTGAAAAACGATATATAACGAGTTGTTATTTCGCTTAATATTTACCCCCCTTTTAGCATGACCATCAAAACTGAAATATCAGCAGGTTTTACACCACCTATTCGTGAGGCCTGCGCAAGGTTTTGAGGGCGGATTTTTTCAAGCAAGTCACGTGTTTCGTTTGAAATATGTTTGATTTTTGAATAGTCGATATTTGCAGGTATTTTATATTTTTCAAGTTTCTCGGCTGTTTCCACTTGCTGTTCCTGTCTTTGCAGATATCCATCATATTTGATTAAAACTTCAACTTCTTCTTTTATATCGTCAGTTAAACCGAGATTTTTCGTCTCCGCATCTATTTCTTCAAAAATATTGTAATTAATATTAGGACGTTTCAGTAAATCCACCATTCTTATTCCGCAATCAATATGTTCGCCATGTTTGGCAAGAATTTCATTTACTTCCTCTGTTGCGGGGATTTTTGCCTGTTTTAAACGGTTTATTTCATACTGAATACGTTCCTGCTTGGTTTTATACCTGGTGTACTGCTCGTCGTCAACAAGCCCTATATCATGCCCTAATTCCGTAAGCCTTGAATCTGCGTTATCCTGTCTTAAGAGGAGCCTGTATTCGGAACGGGAAGTCAGCATTCTGTAGGGCTCTTGAATATCTTTTGTTACCAAATCGTCAATCAGAGTCCCGATATATGAAGAACTCCTCGAAAGCTCAACCATTTCTGAATGATTCAGGTATCTCACTGCATTTATCCCTGCAATTAAACCCTGTCCGGCCGCTTCTTCATATCCACTCGTTCCGTTGATTTGTCCGGCAAAGAAAAGACCTTCAATATCCTTTGACATCAAAGAATGTTTTGTTTGAACAGCCGGAACGTAGTCATATTCAACCGCATATGCAGGTTTGATAATATGAGCTTTTTCCAGCCCCGGAAGTGAACGTATCATTTCCACCTGAACGCATGCGGGAAGACTCGTTGAAAATCCTTGAATATAGACTTCGTAAGTATTTAATCCTTCAGGTTCTATAAAAATATGGTGAGAAGGATTTGATGCAAACCGAACAATTTTATCTTCAATAGACGGGCAGTAACGAGGCCCAATTCCTTGAATTAACCCCTGATACATCGGGGATTTATCAAGATTTGCCCTAATGATTTTGTGTGTCTCCTCATTTGTTCGGGTTAAATAACACGGGTATTGCGGTCTTATCGGGCGATTTGGTTTAAACGAATAAAAGCTGAGTTTTTCATCACCCGGCTGCACTGTCATTTTTGAATAATCAATTGTCCTTTTATCAACACGCGCAGGAGTTCCGGTTTTAAGTTTTTTAGTCTTAATTCCGTTATCTCTTAACCATTGGGACAGACCG
>JAEEGL012199826.1_pt1 | contig 48958 bp, 42 predicted proteins | sample 9134231 | NCBI WGS metagenome assembly JAEEGL01 (sample SAMN16246548, study PRJNA631951) | gut metagenome | biome: gut microbiome; feature: rumen; material: fiber-attached | host: Bos | place: Iran: Karaj | collected 2018-10 | reverse complement strand
TTTCCTTCAACTGCGTCTACATCCACAGCCGCAAGTCCATTGCCAACCCTGGATCCGCACTTATAGCAGAACTTTGTGCCTTCAGCGAGTTTGGCCCCGCATCTTTCACAAACCATCAGTATCCCCCTTTACCGTCAAGCCCTCTTTTTGTGATCATGATAGGCTTCTGTCACTTCAGACAGCATCTTCTCGGAGATGGTTCTCTTTTCTCCGTTATCCAGAAGAAGGACATCTTTATTTATGCCCGATGTGTGCAGGAGTGAAACAGCTTCAAAGCGCGTGATACGCGCAAACATTGAAACCGGCAGCATCTCAAGCAATCTTGAAAGCGGCATATAAGTCTCAAGCTGACCGTTCACTGTATGGATCACGATCTTTCTTGATTCCGTCTCCATACGCACTATATCTCTTACATAAATACTCAGACATTTTCTGTCACAAACTATATCTATCTTTTCATCAGTATGCAGCGATGCAAGTATACGATCCATACACTTGTCAAGCGATCCTCTTTCGACGGGCTTCTTGAGATAATAATCAGCACGAAGCTCAAACGCTTCCGAAGCAAATTCGTTCGAACCCGAAACAAACACCAGACTGCGGAAGTACGTTCTGTTTTCTTCGCGCATCTTTCTTGCAAGATCGATGCCCGAGATGCCATTCATATAAATATCCAGAAAGATAACCTCCGGTTCGTCGCCGCTCTGCAGGAAAATATCAGCGCTTTCGTATTCACTGATCTCAAATTCCACAGCATGCGTAACCGCATACGCTTTAAGCAGTCTGCGGAGTACTATTCTGTCTACACTTGAATCATCTATGATAGCTGTTTTCATAATGCCAATTATAAGATATTTCCTCTCTCTTCGCCATAAAAATATAAGGGCACCGGGACAGACTCCCGACGCCCTCATTATCAGTAGATCGATTTAAGTTCCGGCATATCGGAACGCATCTCATCCAGAATTATATGGAGCACTTCAACAGCCGTTTCCAGCTGTTCCTTGGTCAGGCGCTTTCTGGTCCTGGCAAGCGTCTCATACATATAAAAACTTCCGACATTATAATATGCCAGATATTTATCAGTCACCTCAAGATAATACTCCCTGCGGTCCGTTTCGGACTGTACCTTATTGAGGTAGCCCTTTTTGATCAGGTTGTTTACCTTATACGCCGCATTGGGCTGCGATATGCGTATAAAAGATGCGAACTCATTTATAGTAGGTCTCTTGAGTGCATATATGACTTCCATACAGAAGGACTCAACCGTTGTAAGCGTAGCCTCTCTGTCTGTCCAGTTTCCAAAGACTTCTCTGTAAAAATGGAGTTTAAACCCATTGTACACTTCTGCAAAACTCTCCTCCATGTCAGCGGCAACAACATTTTTTTTCTTATCCACAGTAACTGCTCCTTTCACAATTCAAAATACTGTTCAAAAGCATCTGCTAATAAGATACTATTTTCTGTCCGTTACGGCAAAGGAAATTTCTGCTTCTGCCGCTTTTTTTTCTCCAACCATGGCAACACACTTGCCAAAACCCACCGGTCCCTTCCGTGCGGTAAGTGTACAGGTTATCTCCAGCACATCCCCTGGAACCACCGGTTTCCTGAATCTGGCGTTCTTCACACCTCCAAAAAGCACGAGTTTTCCCTTGCTCTCCTCTTCCGTCAGCACTGCCACTGCCCCTGTCTGAGCCATGGCCTCAAGTATGAGGACGCCCGGCATTACGGGATTACCCGGAAAATGCCCGGTAAACTGCGGCTCATTTGCAGTCACGCATTTGATACCCTTTGCATAGGAGCCGGGCTCGCATTCGGTGATGCAGTCCACGAGCAGAAAAGGATATCTGTGGGGAAGTATTTCCTGTATCTGTATAGAATCAAGTTCCATTTGTTCCTCCGTTAAAACTCAAGTACTGCGCTGCCCCAGGTGAGACCTCCGCCAAAACCTGCCGTGAATATCTTCTTTCCGGTTGAGAGACGTCCGGCCTTCCACAGTTCATAAAGAGCAAGCGGAACACTTGCAGCCGATGTATTTCCCAGATAGCCTATGTTTACTATAAGCTTTTCTTCAGGTATATCGCGTTTTTTCTGTATGTGGCGGATGATACGCTCATTTGCCTGATGAAGCACCACAAAGTCCATATCCGAAAGGCTGTAATTGCTTTCTTCTTCCAGTCTTTCGATCTCTTTTTCAACTATATCCACCGCAAAGGTGAACACCTCGCGTCCGCTCATATGAATATACGACATACCCTTATTAAGTCCGGGTATGTTCAGGATCTCCGTATTTCCACGGGCTCCTATATGACTGTAAAACTCCCCGTCCTTCTTCAACTTTACGACAGCGCAGGCTGCACCGTCGCCAAAGAGTACACAGGTAGACCTGTCAGACATATCAGTGACACGGCTCAGTTCCTCAACACCTATAAGAAGAGCAAACGGTCTTTCCTCATCCACAGGCATGCATGAAAGAAGGTGAAGCCCGTAAAGGAAGCCTGAACATGCAGCATTTATATCAAAACACGGAATCCCGTCAGGCAGTCCCACCTGCTCCTGTATCCTGCAGGCAACGCAGGGAACCGCATAGTCCGGAGTAACCGTTGCCGCAATGCATAAGCCGACCTGTGATGCTGATATGCCCGCAGATCTCATAGCTTCGACAACAGCATCGTATGCAAGAGTAGTATTGCTCTCATCCTCTGAGCAGTAATAACGTGCAGAGATTCCTGTCCGTTTCCTTATCCATTCATCATTTGTATCAACGATCTGTGCAAGATCATCGTTAGTAACATGTTTGACGGGAAGGCCTCTTCCCATCCCGACTATTTTAAGTCCGTTCATCTGTCATCCTTTTTCCATTACTCACAGTCTGATATATTTTCCTATCAGTCTGTATTTTTCATATCGTTTCTGTACCAGGTCATCCTCATCCAGCTTTTTAAGTTCCTTCAAATGCTTTGAAACAGAGCGTTTCAGGGAGGCATAATCTTCCTTTATGACTTCATCGGCTATCCCTTCTTTGTAGAGGATATCAGCAGTCATTTTCATCTGCTCACAGGCTTCCGCCACTCTCGACGGATCCTTCCAGAGTATGCTCGCCATCCCTTCGGGAGAAAGAACCGAATAGACCGAATTCTCAAGCATGATAAGACAGTCGCCCGCCGCTATAGCAAGCGCGCCTCCGCTACAGGCTTCTCCCGTTACAATACAGATCAGAGGTGTCTTTAACGTACTCATAAGAGCAAGGTTTTCGGCGATCGCCGTACTCTGACCGTTCTCCTCGGCTTTCCTGCCCGGATAAGCTCCGGGCGTATCAATAAAGGTGATGACCGGTCTGCCGAATCTTTCAGCCTCTTTCATAAGACGTGCTGCCTTCCTGTATCCCTGGGGTTCGGGCATACCGAAATTAAATCTTATGTTTTCCATAAGATCGTTGCCCTTCCTGTGACCGATAACCGTCACAGGCTCACCTTCAAACATGGCGATCCCACCCAGTATCGCAGGGTCCTCACCCGAAAGCCTGTCGCCCTTCAGTTCATAGAAATCCGTGAAGAGATTATCATAGTAATCCGTTATCTTCGGACGCTTTGAACTCCTGGCTTCAGTCAGCACTTCATATGCACTTTTCTTTTTTAAGTGTGACATTATGCAGGAAGATGCTCATCAAGATATGCAGCGATCTTATCAACGCTTGTAAGACTGGGGAAATCTTCTTCAGGAATTGAAATGCCGTACTTCTCCTCAAGAGCCATATTAAGTTCTACCAGATCAAGTGAATCAGCTCCCAGATCTTCCATGAGCTTTGTATCTTCCTTGATCTCGTCTGCATCATAATTGAGTGTGCTTACAATAAGTTCTCTTACTTTTTCGAATGTTGTCATTTTCTTTTTCCTTTCGTTTTTACAATTTGCTTTTTATATCTTTCTGAAGACAAGTGAAGCGTTATGTCCTCCAAAGCCTAGTGAATTGCAGATCGAAGCTCTTACCTGTCTCTGCTTTCCGGTATTGGGTGTGATATCAAGATCACAGTCGGGATCTGCATTTTTATATCCGATCGTAGGCACGATGAAATCATCGGTCACGGCCTTTATCGCAAATATCGAACCTACTGCTGCGCTTGCTCCGAGCAGATGTCCGGTCATGGACTTGGTAGAGCTTAGAGAGATGTTACCTGCAAGGTCTCCGAAAGCTTTCTTCACCGCAAGTGTCTCGCACTTGTCATTGAGCGGTGTCGATGTTCCATGGGCATTTATGTAATCGATCTCATCAAGAGACATGCCTGCATCAAGAACCGCTTCCTTCAAACACTCAGCTGCATACTTTGCTTCCGGATCAGGTGCGGTAATATGATATGCATCGCAGTTTGCCGCATATCCTGCTGCTTCAGCATAGATATGAGCGCCACGTTTTTTTGCATGCTCCTCTTCTTCAAGGATGAGCATTCCGGCGCCTTCGCCCATTACAAACCCATTTCTCTCCGCATCAAAAGGTATCGATGCGCGCAGCGGATCCTCTGTTGTGCTGAGTGCCTTCATTGATGTGAAACCGCCTATCGAAAGAGGTGTTATGGCAGCTTCGCTTCCACCGCAGATAAATGCATCAGCATAACCATCCCTTATATATCTGATGCCCTCGCCTATCGCATAAGCTGCACTTGCGCATGCAGTTACGGAACATGCGGCAAGGCCATGCAGTCCGTATCTTATAGCTACCCAGGCAGATGCCATGTTTGTGATGCTCATCGGGATATAAAAGGGTGAAACCCTATCAAATCCCTTTGTTTCACCTTTCGCATGCTCATTTTCGATAGTACCTATACCGCCCACTCCGCTTGATATGAGCACACCGAAACGATCAGCCAATTCCTCCGATACTTTTTCATCACCGGAAAAACCTGCATCCTTCATAGCCTCAACCGCAGCAGCCACAGCATACTGTGTATAGAGATCCATTTTTCTCACATCTTTTTTATCTATCGAATTTTCCGGAACAAATCCCTTTACTTCTCCTGCAAGATGTATCTGTCTGTCCGTGGTGTCATATCGGGTGATCTCTCCGATACCGCATACACCCTTCTTCGCGTTCTCCCACATCTCGGGAACATTCAGTCCTATGGGCGAAACTGCACCCATTCCGGTTACAACAACTTTTCTTTTTCCGTCTCTGCTCATACAGCCATTCCCCCGTCTACTGCAAGTACCTGTCCCGTAACATAAGAGCTCTCCTTTGAAGCAAAGAAGAGTACTGCTTCTGCAACTTCTTCTGCTTTTCCCGGACGTCCCATCGGAATGGTCTTTAACATTTCGTCTTTTATATTTTCCGGAAGGACAGCAGTCATATCAGTCTCTATCATTCCGGGAGCTATCGCATTCACGGTTATATTTCGTTTTGCCAGTTCCTTTGCCATCGACTTGGTCATTCCTATAACGCCCGCCTTTGATGCAGCATAGTTTGCCTGTCCGGCATTTCCTCTGAGTCCCACTATGCTGGAAACGGAAATTATCCTTCCGTATCTTTGCTTAAGCATGATCTTTGATGCGCATCTGCTACAATAAAATGAACCGTAAAGATTTACTTTCATGACTCTGTCAAAATCTTCGGCGCTCATACGAAGGACCAGGTTATCCTTTGTGATCCCCGCGCAGTTTACGAGTATGTCTATACGTCCGTTTATCTTCATAGCTTCTTCAAAAAGCTTTTCCACAGCAGCTTCATCCGAAACATCAGCTTTTACACATACAGCGTCTCTGCATTCCTCTGCAGTCTTCTTTGCAGCCTCTTCATTTCCGGCATAAGCTATAACAACCTTCGCACCTTCTGCCGACAGTTTCTTTGCCACTTCTCTTCCGATACCGCGGCTTCCGCCTGTAACAACAGCAACCTGTCCGTCAAGCCTCATCTGTCTAACCCTCCTGTAAAATCATATCCACTGCTGCGGCAAGGTCATCCGCATTGCTGATACTTACCGTCTTTATCCCGCTGCAGGATCTTCTGATCATACCCGCTATAGTCTTGCCCGGGCCTATCTCCACGACCTTCGTAACACCTTTCTCTTCAAGTGATGTAAGGATATCCGTAAGACGTACTGTCTCGGAAACCTGTCTGATGAGAAGGGACTTTATATCTTCGCCTGCACCAAGTTCTTTTCCCGTTACATTGAAAAGAACAGGGATCTGCATCTGACCAAAACTTATATTTTCAAAATATGACTCAAGAGCCTTACCGGCAGGTTTCATGCGTGAGGTATGAAACGGTCCTCCGACTTTAAGTGCTATGCACTTTTTTGCACCTGCAGCAGATGCGGCTTCTTCTGCCTTCATCACATCAGCTTCATTACCTGCGATAACCACCTGTCCTTTGCCATTAAGATTTGATATCTCAACCATCGCAGACGGATCATCTTTTTTTATCTGATCGCATATAGCACGCACTTCTTTTTCTTCAAGGCCAAGCACTGCTGTCATCCTGAATGCTATGCCTACTGCAGCCTTCTCCATTTCACTTCCTCTGAAGGCTGTAGTCTTGATCAGAGTATCTCTGTCAAATACTCCGGCAGCAAAAAGAGCACTGTACTCACCAAGGCTCTGTCCTGCCACATGATCAGGTCTTATGCCGGCAGCAAAAAGTGACTCAGTAACACCTGCTGCAAATGCGGCAAGTGCCGGCTGTGTGATATGTGTTTCGGATAATCTTTCTTCCGGACCTTCAAACATGACCTGCTTAAGCGAAAGCTCCGGAAGCAGCTCATCAGCTCTGTCTATCGAGGATCTGACGAAATCGTTTTTTTCATAAAGATCCTTTCCCATTCCGGTACACTGGCTTCCCTGGCCCGCATATAAAAATGCTGTCTTCATAATCTGTTACCTCCCCTGCAGGTCATCTATCACTTTGTTGCAGCCTTCAGTCATCTCTTCAAATATCTCTGCAAGAGGCCTTATCTCTTTAACCAGTCCGCATATCTGTCCGGACATAAGCGAACCGTTATCTGCATCACCGTCAAACACAGCTTTTCTGAGTGAACCGAGTGTAAGCTTTTCAAGTTCATCACGATCACTGCCCTTAAGTTCCATCTGCAGATATTTTCTCGCCATCTTATTCTTAAGAACTCTGACAGGCGCGTGTGCCGAACGACCGGTGACTACAGTTGCATTGTCGCCTGCTTTTACCACAGCCTGCTTGTAGTTTTCATGTATGGGACACTCATTGCTTGCAAGAAGACAAGTGCCGACCTGCACGCCGCATGCGCCGAGCGCATATGCAGCCGCCATTCCGCGTCCGTCTGCTATGCCGCCTGCCGCTATGACAGGAACATCAAGCCTGTCAACCATCTGCGGCACAAGAGCCATGGTCGTCATCTCACCCACATGACCGCCGCTTTCCGTACCTTCAGCGATCACGGCATCTGCACCCGCATTTACCATGCGCTCTGCAAGAAGCACGCTTGCCACAACAGGCATTACAAATATTCCCTTCTCCTTCCACATGGAAATATATTTTCCGGGATTACCTGCACCTGTCGTAACTGCCGCAACAGGATTGCGCGCGATGATATCGGCAATATCGTCTGCCTGAGGATGCATCAGCATGATGTTCACGCCAAAAGGCTTGTCAGTAAGTTTTTTACATTTGATGATCTCCTCTTCGAATTTTTCGGGAGGAAGTCCGCCTACGGCAACTATGCCGAAAGCGCCTGCATTTGAACATGCTGCAGCAAACTCTCCTGTTGCTATGTTTGCCATCGCACCCTGTATGATCGGATATTTCATTCCGAGTATTTCGTTTATCTTTTTCATACTGTCTCCTGTTATTTGTTCTCCTGAAGATCAGCCCATTTAAATGATGTAATGGGATGGAGTTTAAGTATTGTTACCAGTTCCTCTCTCAGATCCTCCGGCTTCACTATCCTGTCTACAAATCCGTGTTCAACCTGGAAAGCAGAACGCTGAAATCCTTCCGGAAGCTTTTCGCCGATCGTCTGTTCAATAACACGCGGTCCCGCAAATCCTATGAGCGCATCAGGCTCCGCAAGTATGATATCGCCCAGCATTGCGAAGCTTGCACTGACACCACCCGTTGTAGGATGCATAAGATATGAAATATAAAGACCGCCTTTATCCTTGTATCTTTGTATCGCTGCCGAAGTCTTTGCCATCTGCAGCAGCGAGAACAGACCTTCCTGCATCCTTGCTCCGCCGCTTGCCGATATGATCAGAAGCGGTGCATGATGCCTGGCTGCAGCTTCTGTAAGCCTGGTGATCTTTTCACCGACTGCACTGCTCATGCTTCCCATCATGAATTCCTTATGAAGCACGGCTACTGCGATCAGTCTTTTATCAAGCTGCCCGAAACCTACCGTGACCGCTTCCTCCTTGCCTGATGCAGTTCTTGCAGCTTCAAGCTTTTCTTCGTATCCCGGAAAATCAAGCGGATCGGTTCCAACAAGATTGCTGCCAAGCTCTCTGAACTTTCCTTTATCCATTAAAGCTACCGGATCAATGCTTACTGCTCCTTCCTTTTTGGAAGATCTGCCTCCGGTCTTTTTTTTCTGTGAAACTCTTCGCAGTTCATTAAACGAAAAGATACGGTGTTTTCTTTTTGCAAATGCTTCTATCACCCGTTATCCTCCTCATCAATGGCCTTTGCGTCACGCTCCCAGCCAAGCAGCTTGTTTAAGTTTGCATCTATGAAATCTGTTGTGAAATTGCCTTTCAGATATTCGGGATCAAACATAAGAAGATACAGAAAATCACTGTTTGTTTTCACTCCCTCAACAGTAAATTCCGCAAGCGCCATTCTCATCCTTCTTATCGCTTCGAGTCTTCCTGTAGCATGTACGATGATCTTGCCCATCATGGAATCATAGTAGGGAGAAACACGCCCGCCGTTAAACAGCGCCGATTCTATCCTCACGCCTGCACCACACGGAAAATGAATAAAATCGATCTTGCCGGGTGAGGGCATAAAACCTTTCGCCGGATCCTCGGCATTGATCCTGCACTCAATGGCATGGCCGCTTATATGTATGTCCGACTGTTTATATGACAGTGGAACTCCTGCAGCCGCCTTTATCTGTTCCTTTACGATATCCACGCCTGAAACCATCTCGGTCACCGGATGTTCCACCTGGATACGCGTGTTCATTTCGATGAAATAGAAATTCCCTTCACGGTCAAGCACAAACTCTGCAGTACCGGCGCTGTCATAGCCTGCTGCCTTTCCGGCTTTGACCGCAGCCTCATACAGGCCTTCACGAACGCTCTCGCTTATATTGCCTGCAGGTGCTTCCTCTACCATCTTTTGTCTGCGTCTCTGCAGAGAGCAGTCACGTTCTCCCAGATGGATCAGATTGCCGTGACGATCGCCAAGAAGCTGCACCTCTATGTGCCTCGGTGAGGTGATATATTTTTCGATATACATATCCCCGTTTCCGAAAGCCGAAACCGCCTCCGCTCTGGCACTTTCAAAGGCGCTCCTTATATCTGCAGCGGACTCTGCTATACGCATTCCTCTTCCACCGCCGCCTGCAGCAGCTTTTATAAGAACCGGGTAACCTATGCTCTCAGCCACACTGCACGCTTCATCGGTATCATTCACCAGTCCGTCGGAACCCGGCACTACCGGCACTCCGTTTTTCTTCATCAGCTCTCTTGCAAGATTCTTATCTCCCAGAAGCTTTATCCTGTCGGAAGAAGGACCTATAAACCTTATCCCCGCATCCTCGCATCCTGCTGCAAAATCTGCGTTCTCCGAAAGAAATCCATACCCGGGATGAATAGCCTCGCACTCATACGAAAGCGCAGTCTGGAGAATGGCATCCTGCGAAAGGTAGCTTAACTGTGCATGCGCAGGTCCGATGCATACCGCTTCATCAACAAGCTGCACGGGAAGCGTCTCCGAATCTTCGGATGAATATACGAGGACAGTATCAATGCCCATCTCACGGCAGCTCCGTATGATGCGCATTGCGATCTCCCCCCTGTTTGCAATAAGAACTCTTTTAAACACCGGGCTCACCTATTCTGAATACCGGCGCGCCGTATTCGGTAAATGTCTCATTCTCGGCAAGGATCTCAAGTACAACACCATCCTCAGGCGCCTTGATCTCATTCATGGTCTTCATAGCTTCAAGAAGCCCCATCACATCACCTTTATGTACCTTGTCGCCAACAGATACATACGGAGCCGCATCCGGTTCTGATGAGCTGTAGAAAACTCCCGCTATGGGTGCCTTGATCATCTTCCCGGGTTTAGATACTTCAGTATTTTTAATTATTGTGGATTGGGATCCATTTGCAGGTTCCGTGACGCTTTCGGAAGATGCCGGATTTTGCTTTGTAACGCCCGTATTGATAATGGTTTCAGTGCCACTCTTAAGTCTCAAGGACACATCTCCTGTCTCAAGCCTTAAGTCAGTGATATCAGATTTATTGAATACTTCTATTGTTTTAATGATGTCTTCAAATGAAAGTTCCATACACATCTCCGTATATATGCTTATTTATATACATGCGCGTTTGCCGCACGTCTTTTATTTAATTAAATATATTTAATTAAATATACTTTGCCATAATACTTTGAGGTTTGGAATCTGTCAATATTTTTTTCTTCCATAGCGGTCCTGCGCATAAAAAAAGCAGCCTAAGCTGCTTTGATCACGCAAAAAAACAGGAGACGCGGTCAGTCCCTCACCACTGCACCACGTCTCCTGTTTTTTTAAGAACGGTTCTTCACAAACGACCGGTAAAAGCTCTGTCTCCCCCAAAAACTCCCCCGGCCTATCTCTGCCCGGAGATTCATGAAGACAACCGTTCATTACCTGCCAACTGAAGCCATTATAATCAAATTTAACGCAATTATTCAATAAACCTTGTCTAAAAAGTCTGTATCATGTCTGAAAAGTCTGTATTTCTAGCCAAATATCGCCTTTTCAAGCTCCGGAAGCACCAATTCGAACTTTACACCATACCAATGCTTCTCATCCTCATGCGTTTTTTCAATACATCTGAGTGTATAATCAGCCGCGATCTTTGCCGCCTCGCATGCGCTCTTTCCGTTCAGATATGCACCTGTGAAAGCTGACGCATACACATCGCCGGTACCGTGACAGCCCTGATCATAATGATGATGTTTGTAATAGCTGTATTCTCCGTTTTCATACACAGCCACTCCGGTCGTATCCTTTGTATATCCGACACCTGTAAGGACTATGGTCTTTGCGCCTGATGCCGCAAGCTTTTCAAGAAGCATATGTATATAGGCTTCATCATATTCTTTCCTGAATTCGGAATCTGTCAGATATGCCGCTTCGGTTATATTCGGAAGTATAATCTTCACCATCGGATCAAAACACAGCTGCTTCATAGCTTCGACATATGTCTTATCAAACGGAGGATAAAGCTTTCCAAAATCCGCCATGGCAGGATCGACTATAAAAGTTCCATCCTTATCCATACAGTTTTTCACGATATCCTTAACATAGCTTATCTGATTCACGCTTCCGAGATAACCTGTATATACAGCCGAAAAGCTGATATTCTCTCTCATCCAGTGCTCTTCTATCTTTGGAAACTCTTCTGTAAGATCGGTAAATGTGAATCCATGAAATCCCGCTGTATGTGTTGAAAGAACAGCGCTCGGAAGTATTGCCGTTTCAAGCGAGCACGCAGAAAGAATAGGAAGCGCCACTGTCAGCGAGCACTGCCCCACACATGAAATATCCTGTATTGTAAGTATCCTCTTGTAAGCCATACGATTTTCTATGTTACTATCACAGATTTATTTACTGTAATAGTAACGGGTTTTGCCAATGAAAATCGCCTTCGGCGATGGCAAACCCTATCATCCTCTCAAAGTTTTTTGGGTCGTAAGCGCGCAGTAAGTGCACGATCCGACTGAATCTCTGAATCCCGCAAAGTATAGCACCTGCCGCACATCTCAGTCAATTTGCATGTATCATATTTATATTCTTTCACACTGACTGTACTATATCTTTCAGTTGCGAATCACAACGCAGATTATATAATAGGCGTATGAATAAATTGAAAAAAACTTTTAAACTTATAACCGACCAGATCACCGGCATATTCCTGCCGGTGATCAACTACCTTACAGCAGCAAGTATATTAAAAAGCGCAGTGATACTTCTGAATGCCGCCGGTGTGCTGGATAGCAACGGCGGCGCATATATGATCCTTTATGCAGCGGCAGACGGATTCTTTTACTTTCTTCCCTTCTTCCTTGCGATCACAACATCCAAAATGTGGAAGACGGATCTGTACATTTCACTTTTCATACCGATCGCGATGCTCTACCCCGATCTGGTAAATATACTTGAGAATGGCAAAAGTCTCTCACTGCTCGGGCTCACGGTACAGCCATCCATTTATCATTCAAGCGTGATACCGGTTCTTATGGCGATAGGCCTGTTGCATTTTGTTGAGAAACCCTGTGATAAATTCATTCCGGAAGCTTTGCGTGGATTCTTAAAACCTATCATATGCTGCCTTATAGTGTTGCCTGTTACATTCCTTGTGTTTGGCCCGCTTGGCGGCCTTATCGGAAGATTCTTAACAGGCGTATTTAATTTCCTTTATGGATTGAATCCCATCATCGCCGGAACATTTATGGGATTTTTCATTCAGCCCATGGTAGTCGTAGGCGCTCATTGGAGTATAGTTCCCATAAGCATACAAGCTATAACCGACAATGGTTATGATGTGATAATGCCTCTCCTTGGCGGTGCTGTTTACGGACAGTGCGGTGCATCGCTTGCTATGGGTGTGATCTCCAGGGACAAAAAACAGAAAAACATTTCATTCCAGGCTGCTCTTTCATGTGCACTAGGCGTTACGGAACCATCTCTCTTTGGCGTAACTGTCGCACGTCCGCGCGCAATGCTCGCTGCATGTTTAGGAGGTGCTACGGGTGGCGCAATTGTAGGCTTTGCGGGAACACACTGCACATCTTTTGCATTTCCCAGTTTTATAACATGTGTGGCATTTGCCGGACAAGGCTTTGCACTTTTCCTGTTTTCAATGGTAGCAGGATTTGGAGTTGCATTCATACTTACACTTCTGCAGAAGAAATGGCTTGTAGGTTAACTGATATAACCTGACATTTTTGAAGTTTAAAGATATCAGATTTATTTATCACTCGGAATGAATATCCAAGTATACCTTACAAAGTATCATTTATGTTCTGATAATCAGCCCGGCATACTGATCAACATTTAAGAAGCTGTTCAAAAGCTTTGGTTGCGTAAATGTCTGTCATGCCGGCAAGAAAGTCGATGACAGCCTGTGCATATATTTCGGGCGTATCAAGATTTTTGTAGATACGCCTGTTTATATGTATGGAATCAATTTTCTTAATGCGGTCTTTCTCATCGTCCGAAAGATTGCGAAGCATTTCTTCCGTGATCTGTGTATATCCTGCGAGCCAGTATGCAAAGTCTTTTACGAATGGTCTTTTGTCATAATCATTTTTCTGAAGCGCAGCAAAAGTATCCACTCCGTTGTAATAAGAGTTGAGAGTTTGGAAAAGCTCACTGAGAACAAGCTCTGCATATTTCCCAAAGGGCGCAAGCCTGTCATTTTTATATATGTATTTGTAATTGAAATCCTTGATCAGTTTGAGCTGATTGTTTTTTTCATCGGAAAGAAGAATGCCCTTATCCGGGGAACTGTTCTCGCATATATCCGCGATCATTTCCTGTATGATATTTGTGGTATTTACTACATGATCGGAAAATGCGCTTATCTTATTGTTAAGATCATCAAGCAGGTTATGCGGCAGATATCCAAGAGTGCGGGCATCCTGTATATCTCTTCCAAGATAGGCGATCTTATCAGCCATCTTCACGACACATCCTTCCCATGTATATGCTTCCACTTCACCGGCCTTCTTAATACATTTAAGTTCAATATATTCGGTGCGTGGCCTGAGACCGTTCTGATCCACTTCTCCGCAGTGACAGATGATGCCATCCCGTACTGCATAGGTCAGATGCATGTTGTCATATTTCCCTTCGGGATTTTCGAGAAGTTCTATGTCATCAGCAAAGTGCACGCCATTCTTTTCATGCCAGAAGATGCGGTGGTCCAATTCTTTATCATGATATATTTTTTCTTTTACTATGCCATCGAGAATGGTTTCTCCGGTATGGCCAAAAGGCGCATGTCCTATATCATGGCCTAGAGCAATGGCACGTGTAAGATCGAAATTTAACCCCAGAACCTCAGCGATAGTCGACGCAACAGATTCAACATGTGCCACATGCTCGATTCTGGTGCATATATGGTCATTACCGGCTTCGTTATAGAAGACCTGCGTTTTATGCTTCATTCGTCTGTAGGCCATTGAATGAAGAATTCGGGTATAGTCGCGTGCAAATTCAGAGCGTGGATCTTTTTTTCTGGAATACAGATTACCTTCGCGTATTGTAAGCTTTTCATCAGTTTCTTTTGCGGCAACATCTGAAAATTTTTTACTTTCCATACATGACCTCCGGTAATTTAATACATGCTGATACTTATGAAATTATAATATATTTGTCACCTGAAAGTTATTATGCTTCTGTTTTACATAACGAATTAGATTCAAGCTCTTTTTTAATCAGGAAGATTTTTCATCCCGTATGGCTTGCTACTAAATTACATAAATCGAAAGTATCAAGCTATTCTGTCTCCAACAATCACCTTCATCTTGAAAAACCTGCTACCGCATTACATAACTAGAAAGAATCAAGTTATTTTGTCTCCGACAGCCATCTTCATCTCGAAAAACCTGCTACCGCGTTACATAACTCAATAAAATCATGCTTTTCTCATGTCGGAAGTCCTTTTTAATCATATTATGTTGTTTCTGTTTTACATAACGTATCATTTTCATGCCTTTTTTCTGTCAGGAAGCATTTTCATCCCGGAAAGCTTGCTACAGCGTTACATAACGTATCATTTTCAAGCTTTTTTCTTTTAGAACCTATTCACTCTTTAAGCGGAAAGTTTTAACTGCCTGAAACTTTATCACATACACCAAAATCGCCGACATTAAAAGCATAAAAACTAACTCTATCAATCCTGCCGCAAGACCGGTGCGAAACACGGCCAGTAATATTATATTTATGATAAACATTGCAGGATAGAGCGTGAAACTTATCAGTCTGTACATTATCCCCTTTGTCTTCATACCATCTGTATAAGGCTGCAGAAGATAATACAATGAAAGCGGAAGCATGCTCGAAAACAGTCCGTATGCTGCAAGTGAAACAATTATCATCAAATAATCCACAGGTGCCTGTCTGCTTCCCACTGTTGCATTCATAACTATCATAAAGATAGCTATCGCAGCACATACAACCGCATTTAATCTGAGCACGGATCCAAGCCTCTTTTTAAACAGCTTAAATATCAGATCCTTATTCCTGTAAAAATTGAATGAGAACATATCTTTATCACAGTTTACAAACATAAGCTCTGTAAGCCATCCGCAGTCTGTCATGAGCCAGACAGCTATCGGCAGGACATACAATATGTTAAGAATATTTAAAGGCGCGAATCCTGACAGCTTGACGAAATTATTACCTGTTGTATCTATCACAAGATATAAAACTGTCATAACGGCTGCAGCGACACTAAGACCATAAACATGCGCACCTATTATCTTACGGTGGCGTCTGAAGAAAAGATCGTTGAAAACACTGATATTTACAGACTTTCCGGTGCCATACGCTTTTGCATCAGTCACTTTATCTTCCGCAAGCTTCTTTTTGCCAAGCGCCTTCATACGTTCACCGTTACCGCATGATCCTTTTTTATTTGCCTGCCTAAAAGCTTCCGTATGTTCGATCGCTTCCTTGAAGAATGCAATGTAGCTTTCCTTTTTTATAAGCTTCACTGCTGCAATAGTGCCTGCTGCAATGCCTAATAATAACAGGAAAAAATCTGCAGCCCAGTATGTTGCAGGATCTGAAAATACCGGGTTTGAATCTTCGATCACCCTGCCCACAAAAACAAAGATAAATGATGCTATGAACACAGGAAGACCAATGAATGAGAACAGTACTATAAGCCACTTACGTCCTATCTTTATATTCAAGAAGTTACCGATGATTATGTATCCTGCTCTTGCAAGAGCCATTAAGAATGGCATCCAGAAAGGCACCTGCAGGATGGGCACCGTTATCATAAACACTGCCAAAGTAAGGAGTGCTCTGATCCCTGTTGTGATAAACAGCCTCGTCAATATATATCTTTTCAGATCTATCCGCAGGAATGAAAAGGCATAAAACGTTTCATCCTCTTTTCCGCCGTAATCACCGCTCATAGCGCCGCCAAGCAGGCACTCGACAATGCATGTCATCACAAATACAAAGGGCAGCTGATATGCAAACCTGCCATCCACTCCTATAAATATCAGCGAAAGCAATATCATGGAGAACAACGCAAAACCTTCTTCAAACAAAAACATTCCGAAGATCCTTATGGCTGCATATATAGTGCCCAATATCTTCAGTATCTTATTTCCGTAATTTACATTTTTAAGTATCCCTTTTGTCAGGAAAAAATGTTTGAGATTGTAAATGGCCTGATTTACTTTCACTGCCATCTTTATCTTCAGAACATCCGAAAAAAGTTTGATGCTTTCGGAAACCGTCTTATTCATCTTCCTTGAGCACCTCCAGTATGCACTCCTTCATATCCTTGCCTGATGCAGGATCGGGCTTGATCAAGGCAGCTTTTCCTTCCGAAAGGATAACCGTTTCATCGCAGAGTGTGAGTGCAAGTTCCATGATGTGTGTGGAAAAGATGATTATCCTGTCTTTGCTTACAGAACGCAGCAAGTTCTTTATATCCTCTGCAGCAACTATATCAAGTGACGTAAGAGGCTCATCTAAGAGCATCACATCAGTATCCGCAAGGATGTTTAAAAGGATCTGCATCTTAGATTTCATTCCATGCGAATAATCGTGCATGATGGTATCACGATCCTCCTCCTTGATACCTACCATATCAAGATAGTATTCGGGATCCTTTAGACCGTCGATCTTGTCTTTATTTACGTCTATAAAAAATGAAATGAATTCTCTTCCCGTCAGAAATGCGGGAACAGAAGGTGTTGAAAGCACGTAGCTTATGTTTTCCGGTACCAAAGGCTTCTTTGAGTCTCCGTCAGTAAGACAGATCTCTCCTCCGTCCGGCTTCAGATCAGAATTGAGTATATTAAAAAATGTTGTCTTGCCGGCGCCGTTGCGTCCAAGCAATGCATATATCTTTCCGTTTTCAAATTCAAAGTTAAACTTTTTCAGAACCTCTTTTTTCCCGAAGCTCTTTTCAAGGTCCTTCACCGCAAGTATCATTCTATTTCCTCCCCTATATAACAGATTGAGTACACATAAAATCTCCCGCCAGACTTATACGCTGTCGGGAGATCTATTATGTCTCGTGACATCACAGCAGACCGTTATATGATGCGGCCTGTCATGACCCTTATTATTTGTTCAGCCAGTTCTTAACCTTAGCTGCGATGCTGTCAGCATCAAGGCCATACTTCTTGATAAGTTCCATAGCAGGGCCTGACTCGCCGAACACATCCTCTACACCGATCCTGAGAACAGGAACAGGGCAGCTCTCTGAAACAACTTCAGTTACTGCTCCGCCAAGTCCGCCGAGAACTGAATGCTCTTCAACGGTAACGATCTTTCCTGTGCGCTTTGCTTCAGCAAGGATAAGATCCTTATCAATGGGCTTGATGGTGTGCATATTGATGACAGCAGCACTGATGCCCTCGCCCTTAAGCTTCTCGGCAGCTTCCATTGCGAAGCCTACCTCAAGGCCTGTAGCGATGATCGTAACATCTGATCCGTCAATAACCTTAACACCCTTTCCAACTTCAAACTTGTAGTCGGGAGTATCGTTGATAACAGGAGCTCCGAGACGGCCGAATCTCATATATACAGGTCCGTCGATCTCGTATGCAGCCTTAACTGCAGCCTTTGCCTCAATGTCATCTGAAGGGCAGATAACTGTCATTCCCGGGATCATACGCATAAGCGCAAGGTCCTCGTTACACTGATGTGATGCGCCGTCCTCGCCGACTGAAATGCCGGCGTGTGTAGCGCCTATCTTTACATTAAGGTGCGGATAACCAACTGAGTTGCGCACCTGCTCATATGCTCTACCTGATGCAAACATTGCGAAGGTACTTACGAACGGAACATATCCGAATGTCGCAAGACCGGCTGCAATGCCTATCATGTCGCACTCTGCAATACCGCAGTCAATATGTCTGTCGGGAAATGCCTTTTTAAAAGTAGAGGTCTTGGTGGCTGCCGCCAGATCGGCATCAAGGACAACTACATTATCGTGTTCCTCGCCAAGGCTTGCGAGTGCATTTCCGTAACTTTCCCTGGTAGCGATTTTCTTATTTTCCAATGTCCTCACCTACCTTTTCCAAGTCTTTGATAGCTGTTTCAAATTCTTCATCGTTAGGAGCTTTGCCGTGCCATCCTGCCTGGTTCTCCATGAAGGATACGCCCTTGCCCTTAACTGTCTTTGCAACTATAGCTGTCGGTTTGCCCTTGCATGCACGCGCATCAGCGAATGCCTTTGCAACTGCTTCCATATCGTTTCCGTCGATCGTGATAACGTTGAAGTTGAATGCTTCAAACTTCTTATCGATAGGATCAGGTGAGCATACCTCATCAAGTCTTCCGTCTATCTGAAGATTGTTGTTATCTACGATAAACACAAGATTATCGAGCTTGCGGAAGCCTGCGAACATTGCTGCTTCCCATACCTGACCTTCCTCGATCTCACCATCACCAAGCAGACAGTAAACTCTGCTGTCCATATTCTTCATCTTGGCTGCAAGAGCCATACCTGCTGCTGCAGAAACGCCCTGTCCAAGTGAACCGGAGGACATATCAACACCGGGAATGTGCTTCATATCAGGATGTCCCTGAAGGTATGATCCTGTATGTCTTAAAGTCTTGAGGTCTTCAACGGGGAAGTATCCTCTCTCGGCAAGTACGGAATAATATCCGGGTGCCGAATGACCCTTTGAAAGAACGAAACGGTCTCTGTCGGCCTTCTTCGGATCCTTCGGGTCTATGTTCATCTCTTCAAAGAAAAGATAGGTAAGAATATCGGCAGAAGAAAGGGCTCCGCCGGGATGACCGCACTTAGCACTGTGAACAGCTGTTACGATATCGATCCTTACCTTATTCGCTGTTTTTTTAAGCTCTGTTAAATCCATATCCACCTCACATTTTGTCATCATATAAACATTGAGTCCGGCGGCTTTCGCCACCAGACTCAAATTCATGAATTATTATGCCCAGGGATTCTCTGTAGGATATCTTACGCCTTCAGGCTGATTGTATCCGATCTCCTCAACAGGAACACCGATGTACTTGAATACCTCGTAGAGCGCCTTGCCGTTCTTACCGAACGCAACTGCACCGTGATGAGGATAATTCTTCTCGATAAGGACGTGTCTGTAGAACCTGCCCATTTCCTTTATAGCGAACACACCGATCGAACCGAATGACTGTGTTGCAACAGGAAGAACCTCACCTTCAGCGATGTAAGCTCTGATCTTGCCATCTGCTGTGCTCTGCAGTCTGTAGAATGTGATATCGCCGGGAAGGATGTCACCCTCGAGAGTTCCGTTCGTAACCTCACGCGGAAGTGCACGTGCCATGATCTTCTGATACTTCATCTCGTGGAATGAAAGCTTTCTTGTGCAGGTATTTCCGCAGTGGAAGCCCATGAATGTATCTGTGAACTTGTAATCGAACTTGCCCTTGATGCTCTCTTCGTACATATCCTTAGGTACGGAGTTGTTGATATCAAGAAGTGTAACGACATCATCGCTGACTGCCTGACCTACGAACTCTGAAAGAACACCGTAGATATCAACCTCACATGAAACAGGCATGCCCTGTCCTGCAAGACGGCTGTTTACATAGCAGGGAACGAAGCCGAACTGTGTCTGGAATGCAGGCCAGCACTTTGTTGTAAGAGCAACGAACTCTCTGCAGCCCTTGTGGCCTTCTACCCAATCCTTAAGAGTGAGCTCATACTGAGCAAGCTTGGGAAGTACTTCGGGGATCTTGTTTCCTGATCCGAGGTCTTCTGCCATTTCCTTAACGATAGCATCGATCCTCTCATCACCTGCATGCTTGTTGAATGACTCGAAAAGGTCAAGCTCTGAATTCTCTTCGATCTCAACTCCGAGGTTGTAAAGCTGCTTGATAGGAGCGTTACATGCAAGGAAGTTCTGAGGTCTGGGACCGAATGATATGATCTTGAGATTCTGAAGTGCATATACGGCTCTTGCGATGGGAACGAAATCATGGATCATCTCAGCGCAGTCACCGGCATCACCTACAGGATACTCGGGGATGTATGCCTTGATATTTCTGAGTGCAAGGTTGTAGCTTGCATTCAGCATACCGCAGTAAGCATCTCCTCTGCCGTCCATAAGATCCTTCTGGCTCTCTTCTGCTGCAGCACAGAACATCTTGGGACCTTCGAAATATTTTGCAAGAAGAGTCTCAGAAATTTCGGGACCGAAGTTTCCAAGGAATACGCAGAGTGCGTTGCAGCCTGCCTTCTTGATGTCTTCAAGAGCGTTCTTCATATCGATCTCGCTCTCGATGATAGTAATAGGGCACTCATAGATGTCCTTTGCGTCGAATTTCTCCTTGTAAGCCTTTACCAGAGCTTCTCTTCTGTTAGTAGCAAGTGAAGCAGGGAAACAGTCACGGCTGACAGCGACAATTCCAATTTTGATCTCGGGTAAATTGTTCATCTCTTCTTCTCCTCTTTTCTTTTTTGTATTTTATTTTATTGCCCGTAGTAGGCATTTGCCCCGTGTTTTCTTAAGTAGTGCTTATCGAGCAGCTCCTGCTGCATGGGTCCTAATTCAGGATTCATCATCTTTGAATGGAATGCCATAAATGCACATTCTTCAAGGACCACTGCATTGTGCACTGCATCAAAAGCATCTGTACCCCAGGTGAACGGACCATGGCTGTTGACAAGAACCGCAGGAACCTGATCGGGTTCTATCTTTCTGTCACGGAACGTTTCAATTATAACACTGCCTGTTTCTTTCTCATACTCCCCTTTTATTTCTTCGGGGGTCATTTTTCTTGTGCAGGGTATCTCACCGTAAAAAGTGTCGCCCTGGGTGGTTCCGTAGGGAAGGATCCCCATTCCGGCCTGGGCAAAGCTTGTAGCCCATCTTGAGTGTGTATGTACCACACCGCCGATATTCGAGAAGGCCTTATAAAGCTCCACATGAGTGGGGGTATCGCTTGAGGGCTTGTAGTGTCCCTCAACAACCTTTCCGTCAAGATCCGTAACTACCATGTCATCGGCCTTCATATCATCATACTCAACACCGCTGGGTTTGATGACAACCAGCCCCTTTTCCCTGTCTATGGCTGAAACATTGCCCCAGGTAAAGGTGATAAGCCCATGCTTCGGAAGCAGCAGATTCGCTTCCAGAACTTTCTGTTTTAAATCCTCTAACATTTTATATCCTTTCCAGCCCATGCAGGTGTTTTTTTAAAGAAACTTTCCCAAAAGGATTATTATCTCTTCTGCCTGCCGGGGACGGTCCTGTCAGGTCCTGTATCTGACCTGACAAAACCGTCCCCGGTCGGTAAATCATCCCTTATAGGGCTTACTGTTTAATAATTATCTACTGCGGCACGCTCTGCCTTCAGTACAGCCTTAAAGTTTTCAAGGTATTTATTGAAGCCGCTCACGTCGCTGCTGTCAGGTTCGAGAGACATTGCCTCGGCACCTGCAAAGACTTTGTTCTCGAGGAAGGACTCAAGCTTCTCGCCTTCTCCCTTTGCGCGGAATGCAGCTAAAAGAGCCATTCCGTAAGGACCGCCTTCACCTGCCGTCTTCATTACGGTGACAGGTGCGTTGCAGGCTGCTGCCATGTAGCTCTGTCCTACCTTCGGCGTTTTGAAAAGGCCGCCGTGTCCTGTAAGTCTCTTTATCTCTACCTTCTCCTCAGCGAGGATATCCATGCCTATCTTCAGTGTTGCCATGGATGAGTAGATCGTTGCCCTGAAGAAATTGGCAAGTGTAAACTTGCTGTCCGGCTGTCTCACAACCATGGGACGTCCGGCATCGAAATGTGTTACGCCTTCGCCTGCCTGATAGTTGATGCAGACTACTCCGCCGCAGTCCTTATCGCCCTCAAGGGACTTCTCATAAAGTTTTGTATAAAGATCACCGGTATCAGGCTTGCTGCCGAAGAGCTCTGCCGTCTCGTTCAGGACGGATACCCAGGCATTGCTGTCTGCGGTGCAGTTATTGCAGTGAACCATGGCAACCGGGCTTCCCGAAGGAGTGGTGACCATGTCGATCTCAGAATAAACTTTATTAAGAGGCTTGTCCAGCACAACCATTGAAAAGATGCTGGTTCCGGCCGATACATTTCCTGTTCCCGGTGAAACAGCGTTTGTTGCTGTCATTCCGGTGCCGGCATCGCCCTCTGCCGGAGCAAATGCTATGCCTGCGGGAAGCATACCGTCAAGAAGCTTGGAGCCCTCTTCGGTAAGGCTGCCTGCGTCTTCCCCTGCGGAGAGGACTGCAGGAAGTATATCCCTTATCTTCCATGACTTAACTTTATCATTTATAAGCTGATCAAACTTCCCAATCATTGCCTCGTCATAGTCATTTTTTGCCGGATCGATAGGGAACATTCCGGAGGCGTCTCCTACGCCCAGAGCGTTGACTCCGGTGAGCTTGTAATGCACATATCCGGCCAGTGTGGTAATGTGTGCGATCTGCTCTACATGAGCCTCCCCGTTAAGTATCGCCTGATAAAGATGTGCTATGCTCCATCTCTGGGGAATGTTGAACCCGAAGAGTTCAGTGAGCTTTTCGGAAGCATCTGCAGTCATGGTATTCTGCCATGTTCTGAAAGGAACAAGGAGGTTCCACTTTTCATCGAATGCCAGATAACCGTGCATCATGGCAGATATTCCCATGGCTGTAATGCTTTCTTTATCGGAGATGCCTGAAACGGCATCTTTAAGGCCTGCCCAGACATCGTCCAGGCTATAGGTCCATACCGAATCCTTATACTCGCTCTTCCAGGTGTGATCCCCGGAAGAAACAGGCACGTAATTCTCATCGATCACGACTGCCTTAATACGCGTCGATCCGAATTCAATTCCCAGATATCTTTCCACTTGTCAAATCCCTCCGTAAATTACTTTTTCTGTGCTGCCTTCCTCTTGAGCACAAGGCTCTGTATAAGAAGGAAGATGCATATCATGAGTGCGACAGTGATATTGGTCCACCATGCTTCATCAAGACCAAGAGAAGTAACTATGTTCTTGATGGTACTTAAGCTTATTACGCCAAAGAATGTTCCAATGATGTTTCCTACGCCACCGGTAAGCATCGTGCCGCCGATGATGGAAGAAGCTATGGCATTCATTTCCGCACCCGATGCATGTGAAGGCGAACCTGAGCCCGCATGCATGAAGAATACGAAACCGCCTATGGAAGCAAGTACACTGCACATAAGATATGCGATGAACTTTGTTTTCTTTACGTTGATACCAAGCATGGAAGCACTCTGCGCATTTCCGCCTATCGCATAGAAGTTACGACCGAGCTTTGTCCATTTGAGTATCACAAACAGAATGGCCACTACCACTAGTGCTACTATAACACCTATTTCGACATATGCGGGAACATAAATTCCTTTTCTGTTCACAACACCCATTCCGGGGATGATTATCCTGGTGGCCTTGAGAGCCTTGAACTCCTCATTTTCCACGTTGAACTGTGTTGCGTTTACTATCGTTGTCATGCCTTTTGCAAAGAACAGACCTGCAAGAGTCACTATGAACGGCTGTATTTCCAGATAGGCGATAAGGAAACCCTGCACTATACCGAAGGCTAAGCCTATAGCCAGTGAAAGGAGGATAGCCTCCACAACGTTTCCGCCCTTCATATCAAGAAGCACGGCGCTGCTCATGCAGATAAGGGCTGTAAGGGTTCCTACCGAGATATCGATACCGCCCGTTATCATGACAAGGCTCATTCCGCATGAAAGGATTATAAGGTAGGCATTTTCATTCAGGATGTTGAAAAATCCCTGAGGCTTTAAGAAGCCCTGCTTCAGAAACAGTATCGCAGATATATACATCACGAAGAAAACGACTATCGTGATAAGAAGCAGCAGGTTTGTATCAGAAAGACTCTTTTTTCTTTTCATGATCAGGCTGCCTCCTTTCCTTCATTTTTTGACTTGAGGGAGGCAAAGAATCTGTTAAGTCTCTCTCTTACAACCGGTGCACTGAGTACCACCAGAACAACGACAACCACTGCCTTGTATGCGGGAAGAGCCGTTGCATCAACGTTATATCTGAAAAGTGTTGTTGTAAGCATCTGTATTACGTATGCACCAAGTATCGATGCCCAGATATTGAACTTGCCTCCGCCGAGAGGATTGCCTCCCAGAGCAACCGCAAGGATCGCATCCATTTCTATATCCTTTGCAATGACCGAATAGTTGATCGACTGCACACGGCTTACCTTTATAAGACCTGCTATGGCAACAAAGAAGCCGAGTATCACATAAGTGATAAGCTTGATCACTTCGGGATTGATACCGTTGAGTCTGGATGAATTGGGATTGATACCTACGGACTGTGCGTAGAGACCTAAGTTTGTGAACTTAAGCACAAGACCTATAAGTATCATACCTGCGATCGCTATAAGCACAGGCGTGGGAACCGCTATGCCCGGTATGAACTTTCCGAAGTATCCGAATGAAGGAGCGTTCATAACAGGAAGTTCATTGTTATTGATCCATGCAGCTATCGATCTGCCGGCCGTGAAAAGTATCAGTGTTGCTACCATCGGCTGTATCTTGAAGTAAGCCACCAGCATACCGTTAAACGCACCGAAAAGCATTGCTACAATGCAGGCTGTAAAGAATGCCAGGATAATGGGAGCCTGAAGTGTATTTGCATCAGATCCGTCCCCGCATACTATCCTTAAGATAACTGAACCTGCGATAGCGATAACGGCACCGACCGAAATATCCTGTCCGCCTGAAGCAGCGGTAACAAGTGTCATTCCTATTGCAAGGAGCACAAGTTCCGATGCATTGTCTATTACCGTGATGAGGTTTCCTGAAAGAACGTGATATCCGTCTTTACTCATTCCGTAAGTGATCTCGAAGAATGATGTTCCGTCATTGACTATCAGATCAGCTATGAAATTGAAAACCACCAGTATGAAAAGCGCAGCCAGGGGTATGAATATCTGTTTGTGAACAATGACGTTCACAATCTCCCCGAATGATTTTTTCTGTTTCATTTACTTTCACCTCCTGCAATAGTAGCCATGACTTTTGTCTGATTGAGATCTGATCCCGACAGCTCGCCTACCACTGCGCGGTCTCTCATGACCACAAGTCTTGAGCAGGTTCTGAGCATCTCATCAACTTCCGATGAGATGAATGTCACACTCTTGCCTTCCGAAGCAAGCTTGAGCGCAAGCTTCTGTATCTCTATCTTTGTACCGATATCTATTCCTCTGGTGGGTTCATCAAGGATAAGATAATCGGGATGTGTGAGCAGCCATCTTGCGATGATGACCTTCTGCTGATTGCCGCCCGAAAGTCTTCCGATAGGAGTCTCGGAAGACGCAGTTTTTATGTCCAGAAGTTTGATGTACTCATCCGCATATTCTTCCGCCTTGGCCCTTGAAATAGGATGGAAGAATCCCTTCATCACCTGGAAAGCAAGTATCAGATTATCTCTTACCGAGAGCTCTGATACTATGCCGTCGCGCTTTCTGTCCTCAGGCAGATAGCCTATTCCAAGCTTCATTGCGTCAATGGGTTTTTTGATCGTAACTTCTTTACCCTTTACCTTTACCTTACCTTCGGTAACTTTATCTGCACCGAATATCGCACGGACACACTCGCTTCGTCCTGATCCCAGAAGTCCCGTGAATCCGTTGACTTCGCCTGCTTTGATATAAAAGTCAAACGGCTTTATACCTTCCGTACTGCAAAGACCTTTGGCCTCGAATACGGGAACGCTGCCGTCATCTTCTGCTTTTCCGTTTTCCTCGCCCTTTATATCCGAAAGATCATCCAGCTCCTTGCCAAGCATCTTTGAAACAAGCTTAACGCGGGGAAGATCCTCTATAACATATTCACCCACAAGACCGCCGTCTCTAAGGACCGTGATCCTGTCACATACTTCATAAACCTGATCAAGGAAATGCGTAACAAAGATTATTCCTACGCCCTTTGCTTTCAGGTCTCTCATAAGCTTGAAGAGCTTCTCAACTTCCTGCTCATCAAGTGAGGAGGTGGGCTCATCTAAAATGAGCACCTTACATTCCATATCTACTGCTCTTGCGATAGCAACCATCTGCTGAACCGCGATCGAGCAGCTGCCAAGCTGTTCTGTGGCATATGTAGGGATATCGAGTTCCCTTAACATCTTATCTGCCTTTGTGTTCATGGACTTCCAATCGGTGAAAGCACCTTTTCCGCGTCCTATGAACATATTCTCTGCAACCGTAAGATTGGGACAGAGACTTATTTCCTGATAAACCGTACTGATGCCGGAGTTCTGGGCATCCTGCGGAGATCTGATATTTGCCTCTCCCTGAATTCCTTCTATTTCAACCGTACCTTCATCCTTCTGATAAACACCTGTAAGGACCTTTATCAGCGTGGATTTGCCGGCGCCGTTTTCACCCATCAATGCGTGTATTTCCCCCCTGCGCAGGGTGAAATCCACTTCATGAAGTGCATGAACACCGCCGAAGCTTTTACGGATATTCCTCATCTTAAGTATTACGTCATCCTGCACTGCAAATACCTCCCTTGACTGCGATAAAAAACACGCGATACAGATCGCGGACATAGGTCCATCCGTACCGCGTGTTGAGTTTGATCAAAAATCCGGTGCTTAAAGCCTTATTTCATCAGATACCGTACTTATCAACATCATCCTGTGTGATAGTCTTAGCATCAAATCCCTTCTCGTCCATGATAACTGTCTTCTGAGCGGGAGCTGTACCAGCCTCAAGACCCTGGATGATCTCATTGATGTATGAAGCCTGGAAAGGATTGCACTGTCCATCGTAGTTCCAGTTACCTGCAAGGAGTTCTTCAAGAGCCCACTTGTTGCAGTCATAACCCATTACGATAACGTCACCGTCAACACCGTGAGAGATGTTTGCCTTATCAAGAGCTGCAACTGCGCCCTTAGCCATATCATCGTTCTCAGCATAGATTACGTTGAAGTCTTCTTTTGAATCGATAGCTGACTGTACGATCTGCTGTGCTGTCTCTGCATTCCACTCAGCTGTCTGCTGTGTAACCATTGTCCAGTTGTCGTTTGCTGCTACCATGTCATCCATAGCCTGTGTTCTGCCGATCTGAGCAGCTGAACCCATAACGCCCTGGATGTGGATAACCTTGTACTCAGGAAGATTCTGAGATGCAAGCCAGTCAACTGCTGTCTGGCCTTCCTTAGCCATATCAGATACGATCGATGCCTCGTAAAGGCTCTCATCAGCATCTATTGTACGGTCGAAAAGGATAACCTTGATACCTGCGTTCTGAGCATCTGTAAGAACTGTATCCCAGCCTGATGTTCCTGCTGCAGAGATGAGGAGGTAATCTACATCATCCTGGATGAACTTCTGAGCTGCTGCGATCTGCTCTTCATTCTTTAAGCTGTATGCGAAAGATGCATCATAGCCGTTATCTGCTGTGAAGGTTGCCTTCATATCAGCATCGTTAGCTGTACGGTAGCCTGACTCATTAGGATCGTTGTTGATGATACCAACTTTGATGAGCTCGCCGTCTGCTGTTGCAGCAGGTGCTTCCTCTTCAACTTCTGCTTCTTCTGCAGGAGCTTCCTCTTCAACTGCGGGAGCTTCTTCAGTCTTTGCAGGTGCGGGGTCAGCAGCAGGAGCAGGTGTTGAACCACCGCATGCTGTCATGCCGGCTACCATTGTTACTGACATAAGCATTGCTAACAATCTCTTCTTCATAATTTCGTTACCCTCTCTTTCTTTTTTGAAAATTGAAAATTTTCTCTTGCGAAAATTTGCCGATCCGACAACCGGATCTTTTTTGTAATTTCATTATTGCGGGCCGTGCAAAGCAAAGTCAACATTTGGAACGGTCTTCAAAATTCAATCCGGTACAAACTTTGACCACTTTCGAGAAAAGGGTACAAATATTCCGGTTTTCACCCCTTTTTTTTTCAGATTTTTACGAAATCCGGCTTATTTTTGTCAAAATTTTACGTTTTTGGTACCTTTATACATAAATTTATATATAATCATAATTGTAAAACCGTACCATTTTGCTGCCGATATTTTCAGAACATTTACAATATCTTCTGAAAAAAATCCTTTGAAAATTCGACTGACCATTAATATTTTCACCGGATAATCAGATAAAAACACAAAAAAGGGGACACATACATGCCCGCAAAATATCAGATACTTGCTCAGATCCTCAGAGAAGATATAAGCCGACACATCACAGATAAAGCTTATCGCCTGCCCACGGAAAGAGAACTTTCCGAACGCTTTAACTTAAGCAGGCATACTGTAAGAAAAGCACTTGAGATACTCTCCGGAGAAGGGCTCATAAGAAGAAGACAGGGAAGCGGTTCATACGCTTCTCCCGATACAAGCTCTGCATCGATGCAGATCGCAGTTATAGTCACATTTGTTGATGAATATATTTTCCCGAAGGTGCTTCATGATATGGAATCGCTTCTTCAGAAGCAGGGATATGTTCTGACCGTGCATACCACCTTTAACAGGGTTTCCGTTGAAAGAGAGATACTTGAGGAGATCCTTAAAAATCCTATAGGCGGCATACTTGTGGAAGGTTCAATGACCGCACTGCCCAATCCCAATGCAGATCTTTACGCAAAGATAAAAGCAAACGGCACGCCTGTTGTTTTCTTTCAGGGCAACTACAGCACACTTCCCATGTATCCGTCAGTAACCGACGACAACTACACCGGCGGATACATCCTTGCAGACTACCTGATAAAAAAAGGCCATAAGCAGATAGGCGGCATCTTCAAAAGCGATGACATACAGGGTGTGGAACGTTATCACGGAATGATGAATGCTATACGTGATGCGGGACTCGAGCTTCCCGACCATAACATATGCTGGTATGACACGGATCAGAGACTTGCTCTCCTTAGCACCGGTGATCAGGATATATGGAAAAGACTGTATCCCAAAAGACTGGCTGATGTGACAGCCGTGATATGCTACAACGATGAGATAGCATACAGATTTGTACAGGTTCTGAAGAATCTTAAAAAATCAGTGCCCGATGATATAGCTGTTGTAAGTTTTGATAACAGCTATTTAAGTCAGATATCGCCTGTTCCCATCACAAGCATGAGGCATTCATCCAAGAACATGGGAAGCGAAGCAGCCAAGCTTTTATTAAATCTGCTCAGAGGCAAAAGCGTACGCAGCATTTCACTTCCGTGGGAACTTGTTGAACGAAAGAGCAGCTAAGATCAGTATTCTCTCGACTCCAAAAGTTCATCCGTCACATCATACTGGGTGAATACCGCTTCTTCAACGTAGTGGTTCTTTTCAGGCACCTTTCCCGCTTCGATCTCTTGTATCACATTTTCAACAAGCGGACCGAGCATGGGATTGCATTCAACACATAATGAAAGTTTTCCGTTTTTAACCGCAACAAGAGCATCATGCGTTGCATCAAACGAGATCACCGAAACGCCTCCCTGACCGCAAAGATAACCCTGCGCTTCAAGTGCCTCTATCGCACCGAAGGCTTCATTGTCATTTTCACAATAGACCACATCTATTATCGGCCTGACAGGTGCATTTTCCAGATAGTCACTCATAGCCTCATATGTCTTGGCCTGCGTGAAATCACCATCCATGCGTGCAAGCAGCTGCCATTCGGGATGCTTTGATAATGCATCATCAAGAGCAGCAGTCCTTCCTATCTGGGCTGTCGAACCCAGGGTCCCCTGTATATGGACTATGTGAAGATTCCTTCCTGAAGGATACCTTCCCTCGATCCACTTCACAGCCTTTTTGCCTTCACTGTAAAAATCAGCTCCGACATGTGCTGTCACAAGCGATGAATCTTTCACATTTACCATACGATCCACAACGATAACGGGAATGCCTGCATGTTTCGCCTCCTGCAGCACCGAATCCCAGCCATCTTCACCGACAGGCATAAGGACAATATAATCAACTCTCTGCTGGATATATTTTCTTACCGCACCTATCTGATTCTCCTGCTTCTGTCTGGCATCATCAAACAGAAGTCTGTAGCCTTTCTCTTCTGTAAAGGTCTGCTTCATCGATTCGGAATCCGCAACTCTCCAGTCTGACTCTGCGCCTACCTGTGAAAGACCTACAACTATATATTTGTCATCATCCGAAATGCCGCTCTCTTCTGTATCTGCCACGCGCCCGCAGGCTGCCAGCAAAATACTTATCATGCAGATCATAATGATCATGCACAGACTAAACCGTTTCATCATCCGTCCTCCTGATCATTAATGAAATCTCGGTTCCCTCGCCCTCTTTACTCTTTACATCGATATTGTAGGCATCACCGAAAAACAGCTTCAAACGCTCATGAACCGTCACCAGTCCGAAGCCTATCCTTTCTCCTGTCACAAATGCTTCCTTCAGTTCATCAAGTCTGTCTTCGGAAATACCCGCACCGTCATCCTTTACGGAAAGTATCACCGTACCGTTTTCTTCTTTTCCTGTGACAGTGATCTTTCCCTTTCCTCTCTTTTCCTTGACGCCGTGATAGAGCGCATTCTCTATGAGCGGCTGCAGTGTCAGTTTGGGAACGTTCAGATTCTTTATCCCGTCATCTATATCGATCGAAAACGATAATATATCCTTGTAGCGCACCTGCTGGATCTGAAGATAGCTTGTTATCTGCTGCTCCTCATCGCCAAGCGTTACTACATCCTTACCGTTACTGAGTGAATGTCTGAAGAAATCAGAAAGATCGGAAACCATCCTCACGGCCTTTTCACTGCTTCCCGCTTCTATAAGCCACATGATGGTATCCATTGTGTTGTAAAGGAAATGCGGATTGATCTGGGCCTGAAGAAGGGCAAGCTCTGTTTTTCTGAGTGTCTCCTGTCTGTCAGTACCTTCTTTTATGAGCGTATTCATCTCGCCCACCATCTGTTCAACACCGGTACTGAGTGTATCGATCTCGTTTATGTCAGATGACACAGGTTCATGAGGAGAAAGATCACCACCGCCTATCTCCTGCATTCTGCGGCTCAGTTTTTCAACAGGCTCTGATACCGATCTGCCTATCCTTCTGGAATAGTTAAGAAGGATTATGAATGCACTGCCTATGATTATCAGTATGACAATGATCTCCAGCATGAGTCTGGCTTCAAGTTCATTCTGGATATTGTTTATCTGGACAGCTTCGAAATAAAGATAATCATACATGTATTCCTGTATGAGAGCCGTGAGTACGTAGATATTGTTCTCGAGCTGCAGCTGACGTTCATCGTAGCTTTCGGTCTGCTCTATCTCAAGCATTGCTTCCTCAAGGCTGCAGCTTAAGTCAAGCACACTGGTTATAGCCTGCAGGCTGTCTCTGTCCTTTGTGCTTTCGCGCAGCTTCTCTGCAAGTGCCTTTGCTTCATTGACTTCATCCATCGGAAGACCTTCCGAATAACGGCTTTCGATCACATAGTAATACATCTTCAGATCGACATCGGTCTTGAAGTCTCTGTTGAATTCAGATGCAGTTGATATGTTGTAGATAAGTCCCTGATAAGAGACCTTGTAATAGATGCCCGTAAAGACCATCATCATGACAGTGAAGGTCGTAAGAAAAGCGAAGGCCGTAAACAGGCGCCTTACGCGTCCTGATATCGAAGTCTTCCTTCTTTTCATTTTTTCTTTGCTCCCGTTCTGTAATCCCTGGGAGTGCATCCTTCAGTCTTTTTGAAAAGAAAACTGAAATAGTGAGGATCTTTGATGCCAACCTCCTGCGCTATCTCGCCTGAACGCTTGTCGGTCGTGCGCAGCAGTTCCTTTGCTCTCTCCATACGTTTTGAAGTCACATATTCTATGAAGGTGCATTTCATTTCCTGACTGAATACCGCAGAAAAATAATTTGCACTTATATTCACTTCTTTCGCAACCTGATTGAGTGACAGGCTTTCATCCGTATAATGGCTGTCTATATACACTGTCGCCTGATTGATGATATCCCTGTACTGATATGAAGTATTCTTTACACGTATCTTTATCACATGAAGAAGTATCTCTGTAAGATATGCTCTCAGATCATCCTCCTTCACCTGTCCTTCTATCATATCCAGACATGATACGCCTTTTTCAAATTCCTCTTTGCCCACACCGAGCTCTGCTGCATACTCTGTAGCCGTAAAACGTGCGCTGAGCATAATATACTGGCAGAAAAGATATGATCCGATACCGCTTCTTATGTCATAAAGAAATTCATTTACAAAATCAGGCACTTCCTCAGGACTCGCCGTCTTCATAACCTTTAAGAGTATATTCGGATTGAACTTTGCGGCATCAACGCTGTCGATGCTCGCGCCCATCGGAGTATCTGTTTTCTCACCCACGGTTTTTTCCGTGAGTATGTGGCAATCCGGCTGTATGTATCTGTATGCCCAGAAGCGTGATACTTTTTCAAAACATTCAGGGATAGAACTTAAGCGGTTTACGGGAGTGCCTGCAGCAACATACCATGCACCGTGCCTGTCATAGGTACTGTAACCGTTCTGCACTGCGGATATGCATTCCTGGAGATAGCCGTCCATACGATCTGCATTTCCTTTTATCAGCACCATATAAGTCGTGATGTTCCAACGTATGAGCACATATTCGGGACGCTTCATAAAAAAGCCCAGTATGGCTTCGCGCACCATGGAATCCTTCTCGGTGTATTTTTCCTCAAGAGCCGAGAACATGGCAATACAGTAGCTTTCGGCCCTTATATCAAGATCCAGTTTCTCCGCATCCTCATAAATCTCCTGAACGGAAATGCGTCCTGCGGCAACACGTTCCACAAAGCTTCTGAGTACCTGCTGCTCGTAATCCTGACTCTCCATCTGATATTCGGTCTGTATGCTCTTCTGCTCCTGCTCTATCTTTTCCCTTACTTCCGTAAGAGTCTTCATGAGTGAAGACTTTGTCACAGGCTTAAGCAGATACTGCTCGGCACCTATCTCTATCGCGCGCCTTGCATATTCAAAATCATCATAACCTGAGATGATTATTATCTTTATATTGGGAAGTTCCTTTAAGACAAGCTTGCTTAATGAGAGCCCGTCCATGAAGGGCATTTTGATATCCGTAATGAGTACATCCGGACGCGTGCTGCTGATAAGCGGAAGTGCCATCTCACCATCCGATGCCTCACCCGCAAATGTATAGCCGCATTCCTCCCAGGGAAAAGTATCCCTCAGCGTCTCACGTATTATGCTCTCATCTTCTACAAGAAAAACCTTTATCATTTATTATCCGAAACTCCCACATTCATGCTGCCTGATACAAAACCCGACAGATCGAGCGTCACATATGCAAAGCCGGCAGCCTTGATCTCTTTTATTATACCTGTTCGTACCTCTTCGTTCATTATCTTATCAAACTCAGAAGTCAGTATTTCGATACGGGCAAGTACTCCCTTTCCCATACCGTGTATCCTTACACGAAACTGTTTGAATCCTGCTCTGCGAAGACTATCCTCTGCCTTCTCAACCATTAACAGACGTTCTTCATTTATGGTCTCACCATATACAAAACGTGATGCGAGGCAGGCAAAGGCAGGCTTGTCCCAGGTTGGAAGCCCTTCCTTTTTGGAAAGATCGCGTATGTCCTGCTTTGTAAGCTCTGCGAATCTTAACGGACTCTTTATGCCCAGCTCTTCAATAGCTATAAGGCCGGGACGGTAATCACCGTTATCATCCATATTGGATCCTTCAGCTACGGCATTTATATTATTATCTTCTGCCACCTCAAGTATCTTTGTAAAAAGTGTCTTCTTGCAAAGGTAGCATCTGTTCTTTGGATTCTCACGAAAGCCCGGCACATCCAGTTCCTTCGGATCGAAAACGATCTGTTTTACACCCTCTGACTCACAGAATGAAACCGACTCCTTATACTCACTTCCGGGAAGCAGTTCGGATTTTGCCGTAACGGCTACAACATTCTCAGCACCAAGCGCTTCCTTTGCGGCATGAAGAAGAAATGTCGAATCCACACCGCTTGAAAACGCGACAGCCACGCTGCCAAATGTCTTTAAGTATTCCTTAAGCTTAAGATATTTTTCGTCTAATGTCATCATGTCGCACCTCCAGCCGGTAGTATATCGCAAGCTCTTTGTTAATATTCACAGCCCTTCGTGCTGTGTATGCATAGTAACTCCCCGTTCTCTTTCTGCCTGGACCTTTATCCATTCATCCAATGTGAGCGGAAGATAATCCGAAAAAAGACAGAAAGTATTTATCATATTGCACGGTATGGACATGGGTCCGTCATAACCGTACACTTCCCTGGTTTCTAACCTTGTCTCCTTTTGAAAACGCATCACAAGTTTTTCATCATAAGTGTCATGCACATGACCGTACAGCATATATGTATGAGGTTTATTCTTGTCGGACATATGATACTGCCCATCATAACAGAACACGGGATAATGACTGAGTATCACTTTTCTGTTATTGTCATGAACGGATGCATAAGGCTTTATCCATACAAACAGATCGCAATCAAAATTCTTATCACGCAGATACCTGTCGTGATTGCCTTCTATCAGCATCTTCTTTCCCTTGAGGCGCTTTAGTATCTCCTCTGTCTCAGGAGCTTTGGCAACAGAAAAATCGCCGAGTATCACAACCTCATCATTCTTTCTGATGCGGCTGTTCCACCTGGCTATCATATATTCATTCATCTCTTCAACGGATGAAAAGCCACGTTTATCCATCCTGCTGTTCAAAGATTCATGAAAGAAATGCTGATCTGAAATATAGAATCTTCCCATTATTTCTTCTTAACGGAAAAGCCGAACTTTCCAAGCTTATCTCCAAGCTTCCTGTATGTGCCGTGTTCATAGGCGATAAGCTTCACATCATCCATATGAAATGCACCTTTTTCATCCATGAACTTTTCATCAACTCTTACTGCCGTAACCTCAGCAATAAACATATCATGGCTTCCAAGCTCAAGCATCTGCTTTACCTTGCACTCTATTGAAACAGGTGCTTCAAGAACAGACGGAGCTTTTACGGTCAGACTTTTTTCGGGAGTAAGAGAGCACTCTTTGAACTTATCAAGCTTTGCGCCTGTTGTGCAACCGCAGAAATCAAGAGCTCTCGCCATCTTTTCATCAGGAAGGTTAATAACGAATTCACCGCATTCCTTTATCATCGGGTATGAATATCTTTCCTTCCTTACGGATATGTAAGCCATGGGAGGATCTGAACATATGGTTCCCGTCCACGCTATGGTGATCAGATTCATCTTTCCGTTTATGTCTCCGCAGCTTACAAGTACTGCAGGTACGGGATTAACCAATGTTCCGGGTTTTGCAAATGCTATCTTGCTCAAATCAAGTTCCTCCTGTCGGCAGAATTAAATGTGCCGTAATAAGCCTGTCCAAGTGCGATGCCGCCGTCATTTGGCGGGATCATGGAATGTGTTATCACTTTTATATTTTTCTTTTCAAGTTCCTTTTTTACAAGTCCCAAGAATAAAGTATTCTGAAAGCATCCACCGCTAAGTGCCGCTGTACCGATACCTGCAGACGATGCAGCATATGCAGCTGCTGCCGCGGTCCTTTTTGCAAGCATATCATGAAAGTCAAAAGCGAGTTTTTTCACATCAGCTCCGCTTAAACGCTCATTCAGAATATAACCGAACAACCCGTCTGTGTCTATATCAGCGTTTTCACATTCATAAACTTGTTTCTCAATATGATCATGTTCTTTCAGATATTTTAATGCCTCAGTCTGCAAAGACATTGCAGCTTCACCTTCAAAGGTCGAAAGGTATCTGATGCCAAGTACTGCCGAAACCGCGTCAAACAGGCGTCCGGCGCTTGTTGAGAGCACACAGTTTATATTATTTTCAGTCATGGATCTTTCGATCATTAATGATCTCTCATCCATGCAGGTTCCAAGAAGCTTAAGCGCATCTCTATCCGAAACCTTACCCTTCATCATTGAGCATGCGATACGGTATCCTTCTCTTGATGATGCATCACCACCTGCCTGCACAAAAGGTGATATATGTCCCACTCTCTTATATCCATGCACATCCGCAGTGAATACCTCACCGCCCCATATAGTCCCGTCGTCCCCGTAACCGGTACCGTCAAAGGAAATACCTATCACCGGTTCTCTGTGATCATTTTCGGCCATGCATGAAAGCACGTGTGCATAATGATGCTGTATCTTTATGAGCGGTATCCCTGCTTCTTCGGACAGCTTCTCTGCAATTTTTACGGAAACATACTGCGGATGCTTATCACAGATTATTGTTTCCGGCTCTGCTTCCAGCATATACAGAAAGCGTCTGTATGTTTCCTCAAGCACCTCGGCCGATCTGATGTCAGAAAGATCACCGACATATGATGAAGGATAAAACAGATCTCCCCTGCTGATGCAAAAGGTGTTTTTCAATTCACCGCCTATGGCTGCTATACATCTGTCCGCAGGTATATCTGCTGTTATCTTAACGGGAACAGGCGCATAACCGCGCGAGCGTCTTATCATAAGAGGATGTCCCTCAAAGCAGTCAGTCACGGAATCATCTGCACGCGTATATATTTCCCTGTCGTTTGAGAGAAACACATCCGCAATGCCTGAGAGTTTTTCGATCGCCTCCGCCTCATCTCTGCATATAGGAGCACCCGATACATTACCGCTCGTCATCACAAGCATATCCGGAAAATCTTCCACATCATCCGGATAGTCAAATAAAAGAAGCTGCAGCGGGGCATACGGAAGCATCACTCCGATGGAAAGATTCCCCGGTGCAATGGCATCAGAAGCAATCCCGCCTTCTTTTTTATCAAGCAAAAGTATAGGCTTTTCCGGACCTTCCAAAAGAGCTTTGTGCAGATCATCATTAACAATACACTCTCTGAAAACCGTATCCATATCCTTCATCATCAAGGCAAAAGGCTTTGAAGGTCTGCGCTTTCTGTTTCTAAGCTCATTAACTGCATCACCGGATGAAGCATCACATGCCAGATGAAAACCGCCTATACCTTTGATCGCAGCTATACCGCCGTTTTTTATGACCTTTCGCACTTTGGTGATCGCTGCTCCATCCCTGCAAAGTTCTTTTCCGTTTTTATCAAGCAGATAAACAGAAGGGCCGCAGTCATTGCAGCATACAGGCTGTGCATCAAAACGCCGGCTTTCCTGATCATGATATTCCCTGCCGCATTCGGGACACATGGCGAATTCTTTCATAGCCGTACGTTCCCTGTCATACGGAAGATTCTCAAGTATAGAGAGTCTTGGGCCGCATTGGGTACAGTTTATGAAAGGATGAAGGTAACGTCTGTCATCCTTATCAAAGAGTTCTTTTTTGCATTCATCGCATATGGCTATGTCGGGTGGAATAAAAATAAGACCGTCCGTGCTTTCACTGGCTTTGATATAAAAGCCTTTGTTTAGCACAGCTTCAGAGATTTCTATCGTTTCTGTCTTTTTGATATCCGCTCTTTTTGGAGCCCTGGAAATAAGATCTGTTTTGAATGATGAGACTGCTTCCTCTGTTCCGGATACGTTTATCTCAACAAAAGGTCCATAGTTGCAGACATCACCGTTTAGTCCCCATTCATCCGCAAGACATTTAACAAAGGGGCGGAAACCCACCCCCTGAACTATGCCGTATATTCTCAAACATTCGGTATGTATCGCCTTATCCCTCCAGGAATTCTTTCAGCTCATCAAGCTTTGCATGCGCCACATCCCTGCCCATATAATAGATACGCTTCAGCTCATGAGGATCATGCTCTGTGCGCGGGATATCTATAGGTGCCGAAGGATATATCACGAAAGCTTTTCCCTGTTTCTCTCTTTTTTCAACATAACGGCGCTCTTTGTTATACATGTCGGTACGTGTCGCAAGAGCCTTGGCCGCACCGGGATACTTTGCAAGGAGCAGGGGGTATAACGGTGCAAGCTTATCGGGTTTCTTTCTGAATCCCCTGTCTCTGGTAAGTATCACGACATTCTTTTCGTAACCTTTTTCTTCAAAGAATCTTAAAGGGATCGAATCGGCAGCTCCGCCGTCACAGAAATAACCGTTACCTATCTTGACCATTTTGGAAGCAAGAGGGATAGATGCTGAAGCCCTTATCCAGCGCATATCTTCACCGGTTCCCGTTTTGCATTTGTGATACACAGGCTTTCCGGTTATCGCATCCGTGGCAACACAGTAAAACGCCATGGGATTATTTTCAAAAGCTTTTATATCAAAAGGATCAAGTTTGAAAGGAAGTGTTTCATAACAGAACTTTCCTTCATACATATCGCCTGTCTTAAGCCATGACCTGAAGGTTCCGTACCTGGGATCCCTGCTGTATTTTATATTGTAACGCAGCGCTCTTCCCTGCTGCTTGGATTTAAGATTGCACCCGAATGTCGCACCGGCGGAAACACCTACAGCACCGTCAAATTCTATTCCTTCTTCCATGAAAACGTCTATGATACCGCAGGTAAACATACCCCTCATAGCACCGCCTTCCATTATAAGCCCTTTCTTCATGCCTTCCTCCAAACGGTTACTATTTACAGCCCTTTGTGCTGTGATAATAACAAATACCGATCATTCTGCAGGCGGTATATTATCCTGCTCCAGATATACCTTCTTCTCAAGCATATAAAGCATTACAGCCCTGAACGGGATATATGTATCATCCTCCATCAGAACCTTAAGCCTTTCAGTTTCACGCCCTTCTTCAAGTTCCGATGTATATTGCGAATACATCTGAAGCGTTTTCACTCCCATTTCTATGGGCTCTATATCGGGACAGAATTTCTTAAGCATTACAAATGCCCTGAAGCCGCCGGCATCTATATTTCCTCTGAAAGATACCGGAAGTTCATTGCGTACGGCTTCCTTTGCAATGCAGGCAAACCAGTTTCTTTTTGCGGGACTTACAAAATCGCCATGATAGATCACCAGTTCCTTGGTCTTTCTTTTTCCAAGGATATAAGCTTCATAGACAGCCTTGCTTTCTATAAAGATAAGACTCTTCACACCACGGAATGTAACAGATACAACTCTTTCGGCCATCGATGCATTGATGCAGGCACCGTAGGTAAGCGCCGAAAAATCTGCAGACTTGTTATCTTCAAACATCACCGTGATATTTCCGCAGAATTCAAAAAGTTCAGGGAAACGCACTATACCTTTCTCGGCAAGCAGCTGCTCTCCTTCATCAGTGGTAAGTGCCATATTTTTCCTGCCCATCAGGCCGCCTTCATAATCTTTTTTTATCTGATAAAGAATAGCGATCGCCTGTGAACGTATCTCATTTTCAAAATATCTGCTGTCATTAAAAAGTCTGGCAGAAAGAACTCTCTCCATCTGCTCACTTTTCTCTTCTTCATTTGAATCCAGAAAAAGAAGGAATCTGAGAAGGCCTGCATTCTGCTTCATATCTTCGGAAAAATATCTGGTATAATCCATTTTTTCCTCGATCTGTTCCTTCTGATCCTTTAAGAACTTAAGGTAACGGCTGTCAGGAAGCATTGCAGCACAGGCTGTATCGATAAAACGCAGAAGATCCTTTATCTTATCCTTTTTAGGTCTGCGTCCGGCTCTCCTGTAAGCCATCTTTATTGATTGTTCATCTATGATAAGCCAGATCCTGTCGATCTCGTTTGCATCATCACTGTCATAGGAATAATCTACTATACCTGCATCCTTAAGCTTTCCGACATCTTCCCTGAAAGCATTTTTCTCGGCAGGATCGTCAAGATCATCCTCTATATCATTAAGCTGGTCGACCCTTATAGCGACCTTACGGCTGCTGGTGCCGTCCCTGTATGCCTTACTGCGTTCATAACGCAATAAAAGCTCGGAAGCAACGTACCGTTCATACTTTCCGTATACGGTATCATCCACTTCCTCTTCGGGAATTGCTTCAAGCACAGGAATAAGTTTTTCTTCAGTCTTTTCCTCAGGTACTTCCTTTTTTTCCTGTCCCGCCCTCCTTGCGGATGAAGCATTGTTTTTTATCTCTTTCGCCGTCAGTACAACAGGCGTTTCTCCGCTCTTAAATAACATCCATTCTTACCTTATAAAAATCGAATCGTTGTAATATTGTATCACTAAACAGGATGTAATTGTGTTTAAAAATGTTACCATCACAGCACGAAGGGCTGTGAATAGTAACTATTAAATAAACATCTGTGCTACAAGGCTTACAACAAATGCACAGATCCAGGCCATCACGCACTGAAACAGTACCATTACAGCCGCATATCTGATGCCCCTTTCTCTTTTTACCGCTGCAACAGCAGCCACACACGGTGTATACAAAAGGCAGAAAGTCAGGAAAGCAAGTGCCTCTCCGGTAGATAGAGCAGCCTGCAAAGACTCTGTTCCGCCATAGAGCAGCGACATCATTGAAACTATGCTCTCCTTTGCCATGAAACCTGAGAAGAGGGCTGTGACGACACGCCAGTCATCAAGCCCCATAGGTTTGAATATGGGAGCCATAAACCCGGCGATCATGGCAAGTATGCTGCTTTCCGTATCCTCAACCATATTGAATCTGAAATCAAAATGCTGAAGGAACCATACGATTATCGTTGCCAGGAATATCACGGTGAAGGCTCTCTGAATGAAATCCTTCCCCTTGATCCACATAAGTCTTGTGACATTCTTTGGACCGGGAAGCCTGTAATTGGGCAACTCCATAACAAACGGAACTGCTTTACCCTTAAATACCGTATTCTTACTGAAATATGCCGTAAGCACCGCCATCAGTATACCGCCGAAATACAGTCCACCGACTATCAGGGCCGCATATTTTGGAAAGAAAGCCGCCGTAAAAAACGCATATATGGGCATTTTGGCCGAGCAGCTCATAAAAGGTATAAGGAAGGTGGTCATCCTTCTGTCTCTTCTGGAGGGAAGGGTACGCGCTGCCATTACCGCAGGCACCGAACATCCAAAGCCTACAAGCATCGGAACTATGCTTCTTCCCGAAAGTCCTATCTTTCTGAGTGGCTTATCCATAACAAACGCGACTCTCGCCATATAACCACTATCCTCGAGAAGCGAGAGAAAGAAGAAAAGTATCATGATAACCGGCACGAAGCTGATCACAGAACCTACGCCTTCCAGGACGCCATCCACGACAAGTGAATGAAGGGGCGCAGCTATTCCGGCCTCTGTCATGACCCCGTCGATCCAGACAGTAAACATTTCTATGCCCTGTGCGATCAGATCCTGAAGGAATGCACCGATCACATTAAATGTCAGGAAAAAGACAAGGCTCATGATGACCACGAATAAAGGAATTGCAGTCCATTTGCCTGTCAGTATCTCATCTATCTTCCTGGAGCGCTCATGCTCTTTGGATTCCTTCGGCTTCACAACCGTTCTCTTTGTAAGCCTCTTTATAAATGAAAAACGCATGTCCGCAATGGCTGCTGCCCTGTCAAGGCCGCGTTCTTCTTCCATCTGACCGGTGATATGCTCCATCATTTCGGTTTCATTTTTATCAAGCTTCAGAGCATCAAGTACCAGTCCGTCTCCTTCTATCAGCTTTGAAGCGGCAAATCTCACGGGGATGTCAGCCCTTATGGCATGATCCTCTATCAGATTCATAACGCCATGTATAGCTCTGTGCACCGCTCCTCCGTGATCCTCGGAACTGCAGAAATCCATACGTCCCGGAGTTTCCCTGTTCTCTGCCACATGAAGCGCATGATTGACCAGTTCCTCTATACCTTCATTCTTTGCGGCTGATATGGGAATGACAGGTATGCCAAGCAGATGCTCCATCTCATTGATACGTATGGAACCCCCATTGCCTCTGAGTTCATCCATCATATTGATAGCAAGGACCATTGGCGTGCCAAGCTCCATCAACTGCATCGTAAGATACATATTACGTTCTATATTTGTTGCATCGACTATATTTATTATGGCCGAAGGTTTTTCCTTAAGAATGTATTCCCTGGAAACTCTTTCCTCACCGGAATAAGGAGAAAGCGAATAAATACCGGGAAGATCGACCACCTCAGTCCCCGGATGCCCTGTTATCGTTCCGCTCTTCCTGTCCACTGTCACCCCGGGAAAATTCCCTACATGCTGGTCAGATCCTGTGAGAGCGTTAAAAAGTGTGGTCTTTCCGCAATTCTGATTGCCGGCAAGTGCAAAAGTAAGCTTATCAGATCCAGCCTTCCTAATATCATCAGGCTTGCCTTCTCCTATACCGGGATGTGGCAGTTCATCCTCATCACGTATATCTATACTCACTTCATCAGCTGGATCGATCTCATCCTTTTCGGAACTCTTTCCAACATCCTTTGTCTTTATCTTTGCGGCATCGGCTTTTCTGAGAGTCAGTTCATAGCCGCTGATACGAAGCTCCATGGGATCGCCCATAGGAGCGTACTTGATCATGGATACACGTTCACCCGGTATCAGTCCCATATCCAGAAAATGCTGTCTCAGAGCTCCGTCACCACCAACTTCCGTGATAGTTGCGCTCATTCCGGGCTCAAGCATTTCCAGTGTATTTATAGGATTTTCCTGCTTCTTAGTCATAAAAATGACCACCTTTCCTAACTCTTGTTTAGCATGTCTATCTATAACACAATCTAACCGCTCATGCAATGGCAAACGGTGCAGTCCCTGCGATAAAAAACCTCCGGGTATATACCCGGAGGCAAATTAACCTTTTGACTTTTATATTAATATACGTCGCAGGTCCCAATATCAATCCACAAGTACCGGATTCTCATCCACTACCCAGGGAAGGCCCCACTTATTCAGAGCCTCCATATAAGGATCGGGATCAAACTCATCTGTGGTGAATACACCCGGCTTCTGCCATTTTCCCGTAACGACCATCATCGCACCTATCATTGCAGGAACGCCCGTTGTGTAGCTTATAGCCTGTGAACCGACTTCCTTGTAGCATTCCTCATGATCGCAAACGTTATATATGAAGATCTTCTTTTCTTTGCCGTCTTTCTTTCCGGTGAAAATGCATCCTATGTTGGTCTTGCCCTTTGTGCGGGGTCCTAAGGTTGCAGGATCGGGAAGCAGTGCCTTTAAGAACTGGATAGGCACAATATCGCGGCCCTCAAATTTGATCGGTGTGGTGGAAAGCATTCCCACATCTTCAAGGCACCGCATATGATCAAGATAGCTCTGACCGAATGTCATAAAGAAACGTATGCGCTTCACCTCAGGCATGTTTCTTCCCAGCGCCTCTATCTCCTCATGATGAAGAAGGTACATATCCTTCATTCCAACCTGAGGGAAATCATATTCACGCTTGATACTCATTGCAGGTACTTCAACCCATTTTCCGTTTTCCATATAGCTGCCCGGAGCACTAACCTCACGAAGATTGATCTCGGGATTGAAATTAGTAGCAAAGGCATATCCGTGATCTCCGCCGTTGCAGTCAAGGATATCGATAGTATCTATGGTGTCGAAATAATGCTTCTTGGCATATGCTGCAAAGACGCTTGTAACACCGGGATCAAAACCGGTTCCAAGCAGTGCGGTAAGGCCTGCATTCTTAAACTTATCTTCATATGCCCACTGCCAGCTGTAATCAAAGTAGGCCGAGAAGCCCAGATCCTTGCAACGCTTTTCATAGATCTTTCTCCACTCAGGATCATCCGTATCCTCGGGCTCGTAATTCGCCGTATCGATATAATGAACTCCCGCAGCAAGGCAGGCGTCCATGATGGTCAGATCCTGATAAGGAAGTGCCACATTAAGTACGGCATCAGGTTTGTAATCATTTATAAGCTTTGTAAGTGCCGGTACATCCTCGGCATCAACTGCAGCCGTTGTTATCTTTGTCTTGGTGAGAGGCTGCCACTTTGCAGCAACCGCTTCACACTTTGAAACAGTACGGCTTGCTATGCATATCTCATCAAATACATCTGAATTCTGGCAACATTTGGCAATAGCAACACTTGCAACGCCTCCGCAACCGATAATAAGAAGTCTGGACATTTTTTACCCTCCTGTATCAATTAATGTATGTATTATAACACCAATGCTTTACGATATGCGTCCGCCTCCAAGGCAATATCCGCCTCTGTAGATCACAAGGCTCTGGCCGCGTACAACCGCTCGTACGGGTTCATCAAATTCCATATCGGCACTGCCATCCGGATATACCGTGATGCGTCCGGGAGCCTCTTTGTGGCCATAACGCACCTTTGCAGTCACCTCAAAACTGTCCGGTATCTCAGTTCCGTCAGGAAACTTTGTATTGATCACAACGAAATCTTCTGCATGAACATGGGTTGTATAAAGATCTTCTTCACGCCCCAGCACCACTTCATTTGAAGCAGGCCTTATCTCCACTACATATAACGGGCGGTCAGATGAGATCCCCAGACCCTTTCGCTGGCCTACGGTATACCTGTAGTATCCCTGATGACGGCCCATCACATTGCCGTCCTTATCCACAAAGTTTCCTTCGCCCGGAAGTCTTCCCAGCTCAGGCTGATATTTGAGCGTATCTTTTATCACCCTGCTGTAATCATGGTCCGGAACAAAACATATATCCTGACTGTCATGTTTCCTTGCAGTTATTATCGAATGTTCTTCCGCGATATCACGCGCTTCATTTTTCTTATGCTCTCCCAGCGGGAAAACCAGCTTTGAGAGTTTATCCTGCCCAAGAAAATACAGCACATAAGTCTGATCCTTTGTATCATCCTCGGCTCTTTTCAGATAATACTCATCACATTCACTTATATATTCAACAATGGCATAATGACCTGTCACAACCTTTTCACAGCCCAGCTCTTCTGCCTTTTTAAACAGGGCATCAAATTTCAGATGCCTGTTGCATTCAATGCACGGATTCGGAGTTGCCCCGTCTATGTATGTCTTAACGAAATTTTCTATCACATGCTTTCTGAATTCTTCCATATAATTGATGACTATATGGTCTGAACCGAAAGTTGCAGCGACATTTTTAGCATCTTCAATATCTTTTGCAGAACAGCAGGGAGAATACTCACTCACTCCCGCCTGCCAGTTCTCATAAAGATGCATCGTCACGCCTATTGTCTCATAGCCTTTCTGCTGCATAAGATACATTGCAACAGAACTGTCTACTCCACCGCTCATTGCTATCAGTGCTTTTGCCATAATATATTCTCCATTACCGGGATACAGCTGCCCCGGAATTCTCCCTACAGGATAACAGTTTACTTTCAATCAGCTGTTCATGCAATGGAATTATACTTCATAAATGATAATCGCACCGTACACAATACTCAAACGCAGCAGTGCTGAGGCGGCGATATGTGATTCCTTCCTTAACCCTTCGCAAGCGAGTGCTCACACCGCAAAAAATAAAAGCCTTAATCGGCTTTTATTTTTTAAAGCGCTGTTCGCTTAGTTTCTGCTCATGAACTATATATTCCGCAGCTCAGGGGTACGGAATGAACACATATGCACCGCCGCACTGCAGTCCACGTTATGTTACAGCAGTTAGCATTATTATTGTTCCAATAACTGTAGCGGAATTTATATATTAAACTCCTTACTGTACAGAATACATAAGGTTTGAAGAAAGTTATATTTTTATAGCATCTGTTCCAGACCTCACATCAGCCTTTTTTCTACCGCAATCTTAACGTCCCTTAATTTATGAGGAGTGGCTTGGAGGCCGGGGAAATAATATGCTTAGTGCGGCATCCCAGTCGCCGTCGGCGCTTGAACGCGGTTTGAATGCGTCCGGGCTCAAATAATTTGAATCTTGCAAAAGCCAGCATTCAGCGTTCTTAGCGTCCGTTACGAGCGACTGAATAGCGCAAGCGTGCCGCACGGGCATATATTTCCCCCGGCCTCCAGTATATCCTGCGTTTACATCTGGTTATCGTCTGATTTCAAAACTGTTTCAGTTTTAACTGTCAAAGTTGCGATCTTATCCGCAAAACAGCTGTCATGCTCTACAAAAAGCATGGTAGGCTTGTACGTATCAAGAAGCTTCTCTATCTGCATACGCGAATATATGTCGATATAGTTTAGCGGTTCATCCCATATATAAAGATCTGCAGACTGTGAAAGAGACGCAGCTATTGCCGTTTTTTTCTTCTGCCCTTCCGAGAATTCTCTTATATCACTCTCAAAAAGGCTCCGTTCAAGATCAAGCTTTCTCAATATCGTAAAAAGCAGTGTTTTGTCTATTCCGTTTTGTTCCGCATACTCAGCAGGCGTTCCTTTCATGCAGGAAGTATCCTGTGAACAATACGATATGACCGCGTACGGTGCCAGATACAGTTCTCCTTCATATGACAGATTTTCCGTTTCTTTCTTAAGAACGGGATCTTCATATCTTCTGCTCTGCTTAAGCAGCGCTTTAATGATGCTTGATTTGCCGCTTCCGTTCCGGCCTTTAAGCAGTACCCTGTCACCGCTCTTTATCTCAAAATCAATCCCGCTGCATATGACCCTCCCATCATATGCAATGCTCAGATCCTTTGCCCTGACTATGCTTCCCGCCCTGAACTGCTTTGGCAAGAGCTTTAGATCAGATATTTTTTCGATATCCTTTAGCAGACCTTTCTTTTCTTCTATGTCGCGGGACTGTCTCTCAAGCATGCTTCCCACCCTGCTCTGCAAAGTCTTTGATTTGGCTCCGAGATATGACCTGGTAGCTATTGATCTGTCATGATCCTTTACAGGATCGAAGCCTATCTTTTTTGACTCTATGCTGTCGGCATGTTCCCTTGTCTTCCTTGCGGATGCTTCGAGTTGTTTTATCTCCCGCAAAAGTGCTTCATTCCGTACAGCTTCATCATGATCCCGTTTTTCTTTATTCTCATACCAGCTGCTGAAATTCCCTTTGCACACATCTATGCTGCTGCGGTTTAGGGCAAGTGTATGATCGGTACATGCATCCAGCACATCCCTGTCATGCGAAACAAGTATAAAACCCTTCTTAGAATTCAGATATTTTTTTATCTGTTCTTTGGTTTCTTCATCAAGATGATTGGTAGGTTCATCGATCAGCAGGAATTCATTGTCCCCCGAAAAAAGCGCTGCAAGCTGAATACGTGTCCTCTCTCCAAAACTCAGGGTTCTGTACGGTCTGTACATCAATTCCGCATCCATTCCAAGTTTATCGATCTCGGCAAGGATGCGCCATGACTCCCTTCCGGGATATGCTTCTTCAATAAGTTCATCTGCTGTACTGTCCCATTTTTCTTCCGGGATGATGCGCGGAAAATACTGAAAGACTTCCGAGGAAATCAGGCTTCCGCTGTATTCACATACTCCCAGAAGTATCTTTAATAACGTAGTCTTACCCTTACCGTTCCTTCCGACAAAACCAAGCTTCCAGTTTGAATCAATGATAAAGGAAACGCCATCAAACACAGGCTCTGAAGAGCCCTCATATGTAAAACTTAAATTTCTTATCTCTATAACAGACATATATCTCTCCTTTTCTTGGGAACTGTAGCGAATTTACTTGCTGCTACAATCCTTTCCAATAACGCAGAAATACACCGACCATGATCGAGAAAGGAAAATGAGATCGCACCTTGCTCCACGATAAAGAAAAAAGATGCAGAAGCATCTGCATCTTTTGAAAAATTAAAATAATAAAATATATAAAGACAGACGTATTCCCGCGCATACAGCATCCCTTCATGACAGATGGAGCTGCAACGATATTTAGTTACATAAGGGAATACTCTTTTTTCATTCATTCACTTCTTTCTCTGAAACCTTTTTGTCTCAGTCCTGTCACATACCGCCATTCGCATGTGAAAACAATATCAACACTTTTAAAATATCAAAGCAGATATTCTATGTCAAGTATAGTAACCACAATTACTTATTGCTCTTACTAAAAAAGGGATCACGGAACTTTCCGCGATCCCTTCTTTCATATTCGGTCTTAATCAAGTTCTTTAAGAAGCTCTGCAAACTGTTTTTTCAGTTCATCACCGCCTGCCGAATTCTTTGCTCTTTCCATAGCGGCTTCAAGGCTTGCATTTTCCTTATATTCGCTGTCTCTGATAACAAGTGCTGCTTCTGCCACTGCCGATGCGAACTTGAAATTATCTGAGCTGCCTCTGCCGGTATCTTTTACTACATATTCCTCTTCTGTACTTTCATCACGATTAGGCTTTTTGTATCTAACCGATACCGTGCACAATTCATCTGAATCCGCTGCATCCGAAAGAGTTCTGTTCTGCTCCTGATACTTAAGATCTATACCTGCATCAGAGCCACTCATCTCCAGTTCATAAAGAACCGTAACCTGTGCGCCGGCTCCCACTTCTCCGCCGTCCTTCGTATCATCCTTGAAATCCCTTGCCTCCATCACTCTGTTCTCATAACCCACAAGGCGATACCCTGATACGTAAGCAGGATTGAATTCAACCTGGAATTTTACATCCTTTGCCACTGTTATAAATGCCTGTGATGCCTTATCACACAGAACACGCTTTGCTTCATCCATACAATCGATGTAGTAATAATTTCCGTTTCCGGCATCAGCGATGGCTTCCATATTCGCATCTGAATAATTGCCGGAGCCAAATCCAAGAGTTGTAAGGAAGATGCCTTTTTCCTTCTTTTCCTTTATCAGATCCACAAGACCCTCATTACTCGTGATGCCCAGATTCATA
>JAEEGL015431620.1_pt1 | contig 48960 bp, 74 predicted proteins | sample 9134231 | NCBI WGS metagenome assembly JAEEGL01 (sample SAMN16246548, study PRJNA631951) | gut metagenome | biome: gut microbiome; feature: rumen; material: fiber-attached | host: Bos | place: Iran: Karaj | collected 2018-10 | reverse complement strand
TTCTTGCTATCCAGTCCTCGCGTGTTGGTCTAACTTCCGTTTGCCTGACGCGAATTGTATCACAATGATGCGGAATGTGTCAAGGGGGTCGGCGGCGGGGTGGGTATAGGGCGAAACGGGCGGCGGCTTGCAGGGGGCGTAGGGGCGCAATTTGGGGGTCTTAACTGGTCAAAACGGGGTTTTCGGCGTGGCACAGGTCGCCAGCGCGTCAATATACGGCGAAATTCGGGTCGCCACGGCGTTTTCGGGGGTGGGGGTGGGGGTTTTATTTGGTTTGGGCGGGGTCGCGCTTAAATCGCGGATTTGAGGGGTATTTGGAGAAGCGGGGTTTTTAACCCTCTCGCGCACGTGCGCGTATGCGCGTATATAGTACCCCCCTAAAATTATAATAATACATGAATAATATAATATAATTTAGCCTACGCCGTAGTTTATAACATACTAATCCCTAGACTACGATGTAGTAGGCGGCATACTACGCCGTAGTCCGCTGGAAAGTAGCCCGTAGTCTAGGCGTAGTCGATACGGGCGGCGTAGTGGCAGGGAAAACAAAAAGCGGCGGAAGGGGTCAAAGTCCTTCCGCCGCGCGAAGTCGGGCTGTTAAACCTTGCGGGGTCAAGTCGCAAGGCGGGTCGTATCGCCCGATTCGCAAAATCTAAACGCCGCAGGCCTTGCGCACCTCGGCTATCTGGGGATTGTTCCGCAACTCGTCCTCCCACTGGGAAGCGTCCCAGACATAGGTGTCGTAAAGCATCGCCCGAAGAGCGGTAAGGCTCTTCGCCCCGTCGAGAGTATCGGACTTGGCGACAGGCTGTCCGTTGAACCAGAGCCAGAAGGCGGTCGTCGGCTCCTTGTCGTGCCTGCGCTTGGCGGAACAGTAAACGATGTGTTGCGCTCCGTCGCGGCGCTCCCAGAACGGCCTGCACCATTGGGGGAGGCGGCGGCGAGGGGGTCGTGACTTGCGCTTCTCGCGCTCCTCCATGCGCCTGCGCTCATCGGCCAGAAACGCCTCGCCCTCCCGCTTCAACGCCGCCATAAGGCGACGGTGGGCTGGTCTGGCTTGGGCGATGGAACAGCCGAGTTCTTGGGCTACTTCTGCAAGGGTCATATCAGCCTCCTTCCGTCCTGTCTATTCTGCACTGCCGTCCGTAGGCGCGGCGTAGGGTTCTGGCGACAACTTGACGCGGTACACTGTAGCGAGCGGGGTCGCGCACTCGCCCGACAGCCCAAAGATGAAGCGGACGCGCTCGTCGCGCTCCTTCTCCGTGCAGTCAAAGCGGGACTCCAGAGCCGACAGTATCTCCGAAGCCGCTTCCATGAGGTGGGCGATGCGATGGAGCCGCCGCTCGTACTCCTTCAGGGCGTTATTCGCGTCCACGAGAGCCTGAACGTCCTTCGGGTTGCGGATGTAGTCTTCTAGGGGGTTGCGGGTATTGCCGTTGCAGTTCTTGCGCGTCTCCTCCGAGAACATGAGGTATGGGGCGTCGCAGAGGCTGTTGTCGCGCAACGACGCGGTGAGGTAGTGCGTATTGCACAGCCCGTCAACCTGAAACGTTGCGCGCACCTCGTCCGCGCCCTTCCTCTCTTCACGACGCTGGGCGTATATCTGGAGGTAGCGGATTCCGCCCGACAGGTTGTACTCGTTCGCGGGGCAGAATCCCATTACGAGCGTCTTGCGGTCGTTGTCCCAGATGAAGTAGCAACGGCACCCAGAGGACTTCAGCGCGTTGCTGGAGAAGAAACGGGCGCTGGCTGAATTGCGGTCGTCGGGGATGTTGTAGCGACCCAGCCCGTTCTCCACAAGGGCGGACAGGCGGCGTCCGATGGCGGTGTCGAACGCCTTTGCGACGTTCCGCCGCGTCTCCTCCAGCGCGTTGAAGCGTTGCATCAGGTTCGCGCAACAGGTTTCAATTTCGGTTTTCGTGAGCATTGTAGGGTTCCTTTCGTTTGGGTTGTTTAGTTGTTTAGGCGGCTGTTGGGATTGGGGACGGCGGAGAACTTCTTCAAGAGCCGCTTTGCCCTGAAGTACGCCCTGCGAACGGACGGAACGGGCGCGTCGTACCCGTCGCCGAACACCTCCACATTGAAGGGTTCGCCCCGCTCGTTCGCCATCCCGATGTAGTACGTCAGTTCCACGACGGCTTCGCGGTAGGTGGTGGTGGCGGGGATTTCCTCGCCCATTCTCGACCCGTAGCCGAGGTCTTCGATAACGCCCTTATACTGCTGGAAGTCGCTTTGCCTTTTCATGTCCGCTCCTTCTTTCGTTCGGGTTCAGAGGTATGCGATTGTCGAAACGGCGTCGTCGCTCCAGTATTCCACTCGGAGGCCGTATTCCTGCGCGGGGTACTGGACGACCTCGTAGAAGTTCGCGCCGTCGGGAGCCGTGTAGGTCTTCATGTGACGCCAGCCGTCGCCGTGATGCTCGTAGTCGCGCTCCTCGCGGTGGGTGAAGAACCCGTGCTTGCGCTGGAAGTCCGAGAACGCCTTGTTGTAGGCGGACAGCGCGTTCGCCTTGGCCTGCGCAATCAACTGACGGGCGATTGCGTAGGCTTCCTGAACGGACATTGGGTTTGCGTTCGATAATCATGTCGTTTGCTCCTTTCCTTTGCGGGTCGTTAGAAGTTCGCGCCGTCCTTGCAGTCGCGGGGAAAGGCCATGTCAACGTCCGCCGCAAACGACCAGCCGCAATTGTCGATGCCGCGTACAAGGTTGGCGACGACGTCCGCCTTCTTGTTCTGCCCCCTGCGGTCTTTGAAGAACACGAGTTTGTTCGTGACCTTCTCGACGGTCATGATCTTAATGCCCGTCAGGACGTGGACGCCGCGCACGAGGTCGAAGTCCGTCGTGTAGTGGACGGCAATTTCCGCGCCCTCCATAAGCCGCTCCAGCACGGCGGCTTCCTTCGCCATCTTTGCCTCCGCGTCCATCTTGCGCTCGAACGCCTCCGCATCGTTGCGGCTGATGTGGTAGATGCGGCGGGAGCGATTGTAGGCCTCCCAGTCGGGGATGGCGTTCAGCGCGTCCTGAATCTCCTGAAGGTGAGTGACGAGGTAGCCCATGAGGAGGTAGTAGGCAACGCCGCTCTTGTCGCCAGCCTTCACACGGCCGAAACAACAGGTATTCACCGAGAAGACGCGCTCGCCGCCGTCCTCGTCGCGCCACGAGTCGTTGCGGTAGTAGAGGTCGATGTCGTGCAGACGCTCGCCGTCGATTTCACCGTCCAGCGTCATGTACTCCGTGTCGCGGAGTTCCCCGTTCTCGCCTTTGCGGAGCGTGTAGCCGCTGACGCCGCTTGCGGCGACGGCGTCCTCGATGATTTTCGCTATCTGGCGCGTCACCTCGGCGCGGATGTCGCAAAACTCCGCACGGCGTTTATCGGCGGAGGCCTTCAGGTTGGCGAGGCGGACTTCGTTTTCGTTTATCGTGTTCATTGTAGGGTTCCTTTCTGTTGGGGTTGATGATTAGTGAATGATTCCTGCGAAGTACGGAGCGGGACGGAGGTGCGGCCCATGAGGAACGTCCTTCACCCTGATACCCAGCGTCTCGGCGTTGTCGATGACGTAGAGGGCGGCAAACTTCGCAACCTCCTTGTCAATTTCGTTAATCATTGTTTTTGACCCTTTCTTGTTTTGACCCGTCCCACAGGCGGGGAAGCACCGCGCTTTCACCTGTCCCGCAGGAACGCCAATATTATAGCACATTTTCCGTATGTTTGTAAAGATACGAAAAACCCCTTGAAAAATAAGGGTGTTTTTGATGTTAGTCGCGTTTCGCCCTTATTTTATGGGCGAAAAAAATCTTGAAATTTTTTTAGCCCCTATTTTCAAGGGCAAAACGGGCGTTTTTACGCGCCCAGACTGTCGGGCGTCGCGTCTTCGGGGCGTTCGTGGAGTGTGAACGGCTCGTTGTCGTAGCCCCCCTTGTCTGCTACGACAGCCACCTCGATTCGCGGGGTGGAGAGCGTGTACCGCTTGCGGAGGAGCAGGGTGGACACGTACCTGTCGTCGGGGAACGCGCCCGCCTTCACGAGCGCGTCCTGAAACGCCTTGTTCCGATTGTCGAGGTCGCCGTACAGGGCGGACACGCACGGCTGACCGCCGCGACGAGCCGCCTTCTCCTTCTTCGTCCCCGACTTCGGGAACGGGAAGTAATACTTCACGCCGAGCGCGACCGCTCCGAACGGCGCGGACTCCTGAACGGCACGCGCCAGCCGCGCATACGGCTTGAAAGCGGCTTCCACGCGGAGCATCGCCTTGCGCACCTTCGGATTCGTGATAATGCGCTTGAAGCGGAATGACATAATCTTCAACTGCGCCGACGACAGTGTTGAAGGGTCGATGTTCAGAGTACAGCGCACGGCGTTAGTCCTCCAGCACGAGCCACTTCAACTGCCAGCGGACGCGCCGGCGAGCGGGAGCCGCGATTGCTCGATGAATATCGCCTTCGCGTTCCGTAGCCATTCAAACGCCCTTTCCTTCCGCTCGTCTCGCCGTCGGGCGCGGAACTCCCGCTCCTCCTCCTCGACCTTGCCGTAGTCGATGCCGCAGAGCGTGTATTCCAGCGCGTCGCCGATATAGGACGACGCCGAAGAAGCGGCGTTCGGACGTTCGTCGCCGTGCGTCATTGTCTCCCCCGCATGATTTTCCGCCTCTTGGGAGAGCGCACCATCCACGACGGGCTTCCGCCTGACAGCCGCACGGATTCCGCCACTACGGACGGAAAGCCGCCCTTCCGCCTTCCCTCGGCTTCGGCGCGAGCCTCCTCCACAGCCATATCGAACCTGATGCGGTCGTTGATTCCGTACCTGCTCACCTTACCACCTCCATCCGCAGAAGCGCACCCGTGCGCGAGTAGTATAGCCTGATAGTGCGAACCTCGACGCGGCAGTTGTTCGGGTCGTTGACCCGCTTCCTGCTACGCAAGGTCGCCTGAACCGCCCTCTTGCGGCGGCAGTCGTCGCAGTATCGGCGATGGGAGGTCTCGGAACGCACCTCCATCGCCATATCGCGCCCGCACTGCCTACAGACCCGCGTGACAATCACGCCATGCCTCCCTTCGGGATTCCGTCGCACTTCAGGAGGTCGTTGAAGGCGACGGTCTTCGCGTTATATGCCTCCAAATTCAACTTGGAAATCCTGTCCTCCTCCATTTGCGCGTCCACATACCTACGGATGCGCTTAAGTATGCCCTCAAGCCGTGCGTTCCCGTCCAGAGCGTTCTTGCGCCAGTCTTCGCGTTCGGCTCTGACCTGCCGCAGTTCGCCTTCGAGCCTATTGACCTCCGTGCGTAGCCACCTGTTCTCCTCGGTGAGTTTTTTCCACTCCGCCTTCAGGTCAATCTTCGGCGCGTCAGCGCACTTGCCGCCTGTTGCGGCGGCTTCCTTCGTGACTTTCTTTCCCATTGCCTTTTCCCCTTTCCCGTTTCATTCGGACGCGGCTCGGACACCTGCCGCCGTGCGCCGTAAGACAGTCCTCGCACTCGCAGGGCATATCCCCTACCTCGCAACAGCCTATCGCGTAGCACATGGAGATTCCAGTGCGCGGGTCGGTCTTGCGTCTTGCACACGGCGGCAGGGTCATGGAGCGTCCTCGCCTTTAGCCCTTGCAGGACTTCTTCGCAGGCTTCGCCGCCTTCGCGGTCGTCGCCTTCTTCCACTTCGTCGCCTTGGCGGGCTTCGCCGCCTTCTTTTCGACCTTCGCCGTCTTTACGGCGACCTTCTTTGCTGTGTCCTTTTTCATTTGGACTATTCCTCCTTTTGTGTGAATCCCCTGCGACACCGCGCCGCAGGGAAATGGTACTACTTCATTCCCGACGAGACGCGCTCCATTTCTTGCACCCAGCGGAGTTTACGGACTTCAGGCATCCGCGACTCTTGCTCTCCGCGTTCGCGCACACGACGTGCGCTTCCGAGTGCGGCTGTACTGTGCGGCAGTTGCCGCAGGTCTTCTTCTTCGCGTTTCCCATTTTACCAGCGCGTAGGTCGCGCCGACCCCCTTTCGCCTTTCGCTCCGCCTTCCCCCGCCTGCGCTCCCTTCGGCTTATTCCCGAAGCCGAGCGCGTTCAGGGCGTTCCACACGGCACTTCCAAATCTCGGCTCCTCCCTCGGCGTGACGGGCGGGGGCGGCGGCAATGGCTCGCCAGTTCCCTCCGCCTCCTCCGCCTCCTCGCGCTCTTGTCGCCTGCGCTCCTCGAACGCAAGCCTGTTGCGCGTCCTGTACTTCGTCAGCACGGCTTCGGCGTTCGCTATGTGATGGAGGAGTTTGCTCGCGTCCACGCCGTCCTCCACGCACTTCGCCTGCCACTTCTTCGCGGCGGCGACGACGCTCTGGAGGTCGCCTATCGTAATCAACGCCTTGATGCCGCCGCCCGTGCGCATACGCGACGCACGTTTCGCCTTTCCGCTTCGGGTGATTTTCTGGAATCCGCCGCCGTTCACGGAAACACCTCCCCCTCCGTCGTCGGCGGGGCGTCCAGCGGCAACGTCATCTGTACGTCTATCGCCCTGTCGCACGTTCCGAGGCGGCTCACGGCGGCATAGCCGAGCGGGTAGTCATGCGCGGCAAGAGCCGCGCCCAGCCGACAGCACTCGCCCAACTTTCTGTGGTACTTCGCGCAACGTGCGCAGATGCAGACCGTGGACGCCTTCGCGTTCGCCTCCGAAACGAGGTGGTACGACGGAGCCGTCCTGACGAGCAACTTCAGTATGTGGCAATCTATCATCCTGCGTTCCCTGCTTGCGCACGGGCGACGCGCTCTCTGGAAGGCGGCTTGCGCACGACCAGAGAGCCGCCGCGCCGCAACTATGCGCCCACGATGAAGCCCCTCTCGTACCACTCCGCCGCGTTGCGCCACGACGCGCTCACGCCAGCCCTGCGGCAGTACGCGGTGAACGCCGCGAGCAGTCTTTCGCGCTCCGTGCGCTCGCCCTTCGCCGCCCAGTCGAAGAAGTGGAACGCCGTCTTCAGGACGCGCCTCCCTCCGAACTTCAGGGCAAAGTCTCGCTCGAACGCGGGGGCGGTCTTGCGCCGCACTGGATTCCTCGGTCGCATAGCAGTCGCCTCCTTCCGTCAGAACGGCAAATCGTTCGCGTCCTCGCCAGCGGCGGCTTCCGCGCCGTCGTCCGTCCCGTCGTCAACTCCGCCGTCGCCGACGGGCTTAATAAAGCCGATGCGGTTGCTGGAGAAGTAGCGGGTCTTCTTCGTGCGCGGGTCTTCCCACGCCCGTCCGTTCGGGTAGAACTCGATTTCCACCTCGTCGCCCTTCTTGTACCTGTCGAGGTACTGGCACTTGTCGCCCGTCGCCTCGAACGGCACGGGGTTCGGGTACTTTGCCCCGTCCTCCGCGTCGTCCACGACGATTACGCGCTTGTAGAACGGCTTCGCGGGGTCTTTCCCCAGCGTCTCCGTTTTCTCGACGGTCACGACGCGCCCGACGAATACGCACTTGCTGTCACTCATTTTCCTGTCCTTCCTTTGGTTTCTTGTTTATGTTCCGAAGATACTCCGCCTTCGGGAGCGGGTTGACGAGACGCTGGATTTGCCTCTGCATTTCCGCGTCGTCGATTTCGTGTTCCAGCCAGCGCACGATATGCTCGCAGGCGAGGAGAAGTTTATCCTCCCACACCTCGCCCACGTTGCTCGTGCGCTTCGACGCGGGGTAGCCGAATACGGCCTTCGCCTTCTCCAGCAGTTTCCACGTCCTCGCGTAGCACGTCGCGGTGATGGCGAGGTGCGGGAAGTAGCAGTTCTTCACGGGCTTTCCGTCCGCGTCAAGAACCTGCTTCTTCTCCTGCCTCGTGCCGATGCGCCGTAGCGTGTAATGCCCGTCCAGCGTCCGTAGCATGGCGGGTGCGCTCACGGTAGCCCCGTTCCGCTCCAGCCTGTCCGCTATGTCTGACAACTGACTCATGACTATGGTTCTCCTGTTCCGTTTTGCCGCCTGAACTCCGCGTTGCGGAGGTACGTGTAGTCCACTTGCGCCTCGCGCCTGCTCTCCGCGTTCGGGAGAACGAAACACCGACAGCACTCGTAGATTCGGTCAACGACGTGCGGGTCGTACTTCTCGACCAGTTCGTCGCTCGTGCAGTTCGTCGTAATGTGCGTCCGCGCATGGCATCCGTGCGACAGGCGGAAGTCGAGCGCAACCTGAAGCGCGTCGAAGCGCGTCCCGTAGTTGCTCGCCCGTCCGCTCTCCCACCCGATGTCGTCAAGAACTATTTCGCTTCCGCACCTGTCGTCCAGCCACTCCGCCAGTTCCTCGTACTTCCAGAGGAAGCACTGGTTGAAAGAGAGGACGGGCAGGGGTTCGGGGTTGACCGTCTCGAAGAAGAAGGTCTTGCCAAGCCCCATTCCGCCCGACAGCAGGACGCCGTACCCCTGAAGGTACGCGGCGAGTGCCTTCAGCGACTCCTCCGTGTGGACGTAGCCGCGCCGCGCCATAGCCGCCGCCTTCGCAACGAGGGCGTCCCTCGTGACTGGCGGCGGAGCCTTGCGCCGACAGGCGGGAAGGTCGCGCAGTATGGAGTCGAAGTCCAGTTCCATCAGAACTTCCTCCTTACTCCCGTGACGTTGCGCACGGGCGTCGCCGCCTCCTTCGCCTTCGGAACGCCCTCCGCCTTGCGGCGAGCCTCCCATGTGCGGACGGCGGCTTGCCAGTCCTCCATCCTGTTCTTGCCGACCTTCCACCCCTTCTGCTCGTAGAAGTCGAAGAACGCCTGCGCGTCTATGCCGTTGTTCCTCGTGGAACAATAGTCGCGCACCCATTCCACCTTCGGCGGGATGACGTTCCTCTGCGGCGGCTCCGCGTCCGCCCTGTCGCGGTGCTTCAGGGGCTTCGGCGGCAGGCCGATGTTGAACTCCATCTGCGCCTCGTCGCTCTCGTCGGCAAAGCGCAGGAGGTCGTCGTATGTCAGCCCGACCGCCTTCAGGTCTTTCTCGACCCATTCCCACTGGCGCGAGGACTTGCCGTAGTTCCGCTGGTAGTCGAGGAATCCGACGATGATGCCCTTGTCGGGATGCCCCTCCACGCGGCGGACGCGCTTCCCGTAGACGGAAAACACGTCGTCGCCCGTGAAGGGGGTCGGCGGATTCAACTTGAAGTTCCACAGCCTCGGGTTCACCTCGAACAGCCCGACGGGGTTCGTTCGCGTGACAACGAGGTAGAGGAACAACAGCACATAGTGCGACTTGCCAGCGGCTACAAGGTCGTCCACCCACTTCTGGTCGAAGAAGGCGGAGTCGATTTTCCTTGATGTAGCCATTGTAGCCATCGTTCCCTTCTATCAGAACACGTACGCGCTCTGCGCCTGCGAAACTTCCGCCGCCTCCGCGACGGCTGGTATGGGTTCGGGTTCAGGCTCGTCCTGCACCTCCTCCGCAGGGGCGGGAAGGGCGGCGGTCGGCTGACGCGTCAACTGGCGCACAGGCGCGGCGCGGCGGCGGGACGGCTGGTGCTGGAACACGCCGTTCTCGTCCTGCTCCATGTCGTAAGCCTCGTTGTCGAGTTCCATCAGGTCAACGAGTTTCGGCGTGTTGCGCAGGGTCTTGAACAGGCGGCGGATAACTGTCTTCTTCGACATTTCGCCTTCCCATTTGTCCCATATCTTCTGCGTCTTCGCGCAGGAGCGCACGGCGGCGATTTCCTCGTTTGTCATAAACGACCACTTTTTCTCGCCGTTCGGCAACCTCGCCCACGCGCAGTAGCCGTATATCGCACCGCGAGGACGGCGGAAGTCGATGTTCCACCGCGTGATTTCGCCCATCGACCACTCGAAGTCGTCGTTGTCGCAGACCTCCTTCGCGTCGCAGTCGAGGATGATGCCCTCGCGGATTGCGATGTCGATAAGACCCTTGAAGTCAATCGACACGTCCACGCGCTTCTCGTCGCGCCCGATGTACGGAATGAGGTTGCAGTTGTAGCCGTCGGGGAGTATCTTCCGCGACGCGCACTTGTAGAGCGCGTCCAACTGCGAGTTGACGGGGATGACGAGGAACGGATTAGTCCACTCGCCCTTCTCGTTCCGCTTCCAGTGGCGGTCTACCTGTGCCTTGCAACACATGACAAACTTGTCAACGAACAACTTGTCGCCGCCAGTCATCTGGAGGATGACATTGTACAGGCTGTCCGCCGCGTTCTTGTCGTTAAACCGCTTCAGGATTGCGACTTCGGGGCGTTCCTTGCCCTTCTTCGCAACGTCCATCGCGCCCTTCGCCGCCTGCGCGGGCTTCGCGGCGGGCTTCGCCGCTTCGGTTGTAGCCACCCCGTTCGCGGGGGCGGCGTTCGGATTTTCCTTTTCGCTCATTTTTTTCCTTCCTTCACTTGTCGATGTTCTTGAATGTAATTCCGAGTCCGATGCCGTACTGCCGCAGGGCGATGAGTGCCTTGCGCGTTCCCGTGACGGCGAGGTTGTATGTCTCCACGCGCTCCGTCGCAGAGGCGTCAGTTTCGCCAGCAGGGGCGTCCGCCGCAGGGGGCGGGGGAGGCGGCGGGGTGACGGGCGCGGGCGCGGCAGGGGCGGGATTTGCCGCCTTTTTCGCCGCCTCCGCCGCCTGTGCCTCGCGCTTCGCGGCAAGGGCGGCTTTCGCACGTTCCATTTCCTCGCGCTCCTTCACCCATGCGTTCACCTCCGCCACGACCGCGTTCATGTCGAACGAGGCGAGGCAGGACTTGCGAGCCTTCATCTTCACCTCGTCGTCCGCGTTCCCGTAGTTGGCGGCGACAGTGCCGAGCATAGCCTTCATGCGCACGATTTCGGCGTCCATCGCCTCCTCCACGGCGCGGATGTCCACCGACAAGTTGACCCACGTACCCTTCGTCTTCGGGTTCGTCCACAGGTCGAAGAACGCCTTTGCACCCTCGCAGGCGATAACGTCGTCCTGCCCCGCGAACGCCTCGGCGAGTTTCGCCTTCCAGACGCCAGCGCACAGTTCGCGCTTCTTCGCCCTCCACATATCCTTGACTTCCGAGGTCTTCGTGCGGAGCGTGTCGGCGGCTTCGTTGAGCCGCTTCTCCGCGTCCTTGCACTTCGTCTCGAACGCCTCCATCGGCTCCTTCCAGAGCGCGATGTGGTCGATGCGGAAACGCTGGATGGCCTTCGCCATCTTCGTCAGTTTCGCGGCGTCGGCGTCGGCGGCGAGTATGTCCTCCTTCTTGTCGGTGACGATAAGCCCGTCCACGCGGGCGATGGCGGACTTAATGATAGGCTCCACCTCGTCGATGTTCGTCTCCACGCGCTTCGGCATCGCGGAGAGGTCTGTCAGTATCTTCAACTCGAACATACTACCTCCCCCTCCTTCGCCGACAAGCGGCGCAGTGCGCGGACGGCTTCGTTAACCGAGCCGTAGCGCGTGACCGCCCATTCGTAGTTGTCCTCCGTGATGGCGGCGGTGCGCCACTTGTAGGAGGTCTTGCGGACAGCGGCGGACTTCCTGTTGGCGTCGCGCCTCTGCATGAGTGCCGCACGGGACAGCCGATACTTCTTCGGCTTCGCGGCGGCGGGTTTCTTGCTTGCGTTCATCGCATTTTTCCTTTCTTGTTTTTCCCTTATGCGGGATGTGTGAATTATACCATTTTTTCGGCAGTTTGGAAAGTCGCGAATTGCCATTTTTTCTCCTCGCCCTAAAACACGGACGGGAGCGACAGTACGGGCTTGTACCGCCCGTTCCGCACCTCGTCCATGAACTTCTCCTCGCGCTCCATCAGGTCTGCGACCTGCGGGGCGATTGCGGGGTCGTCCATCCAGTATTCATACGACCGCTCGAACGAGGTGGTGAAGCCGTCGTCCCTGCGGAGGTAGATACGCGGGTGGATGACGCAGTGGTTGATGCCCGTCACGAAAGACTGATGCATCACCTGCGCGAAGTAGCCGTCGGGCGCATACTCGCCCTTCCACTTGTTGCTCCACGGGGCTTCCTTCAGTTCGATGTCGCAGAGTTCGCCCGTCTTGCGGTGGACGGCTATGCAGTCCAGCGTCGCGGAGGCGAACGGCTTGCGCTTGCTCACAAACAGAAGGTTGCCGCCGTCGTAGATGTCCCAGTCTGGATTCTCCACGGCAATCAGCGAGCGGACGAGCGGTTCAGCCGCGACGCCGCGCTGTACCAGTTCGTTCCCCGACAGGTCTTCGTGCGGCCTGCTTCCCGTCATTTCGTCGAAGAGCCGCTTGCGCATTTCGGTGTCGAGTACCATGTACGCGGCGGACGCGCCGAGGTGTCCCACGCGCCCAGCCAGCCACTCCTCGCGGCTGTCGTACAGCGTCGCAGTCCACACGTCGCCCTCGTTGCCGAAGCGGTCTATGAACTCCGCCGCAGGGCGGACGCGGAAGTCAAATGCGGGTTCGCTCATTTCAGCCACTTCTCCTTCCTGCCGCGCCTGCAGTTGCGCATCGCCTGCGCGTCCACGGACTTCAGCACCGCCCTCATGCGCTTGTAGAGCGCGTCGAATTTCGGATTGTGACTGTCCTCGAAGTAGGCTTGCTCCATCAGCCCGACCGCTTCGGAGAGGTGGTTCCTCGCATCGACGAAACGGCTGTGCCACATGGGGATTCCCTGCCTGTAGAGACCGTTCGGCATCACGCCACCCCCTCTCCGAGCGAGTCGTAGATGAACTTGCGCTGGAACGCGTCAGGCTCCACGGCCTCGCCCTCGTCGTTCGTGGCGAGTATGCACACGTCCCCCACGATGAACGGCGGACAGGCGTTCAGCGCGTCCCACGCGATGTCCTTCTGGCGGCTTATCCACTCGTTCAGGCGGAGGTATATCGCCTTCCAGTTCACGCGGTTCTCCCAGCCCGTCTTGCACAAGCCCTCGTCGTCCACGTACATGGCAAGTCCGTAGCGGAGGCGCACGACGTCGAACGTCGTGTAGTTGCCCTCCCTGTACAGTTGCCTGTAGTCGCCACTGTAGAAGACCTCGCGCACCTTGCCGTTATGTGATATGCAAATCATGGCAACCCCCTTTATGCGACTATCTGCGCGAGCGGCAGTTTATTGAACGACTTGCTGTCGGCGAGTTCGGGATGCCCCTCCCATCTTACGAACGCCGCCCAGTGTCGGACGACCATAGGCGAGCCGAGAGACGGCATCAATCTATACAATTCGCGTCGAGTTCCATGTCCAGCCTCCGCATAGGCAATGGGCGTCTCGAAGGAAATAAACAGGGCGTTCCCCTTCGCGTCCACTACCGCCTTCGCGCTCCCATCAACTACCGCCTTCGCACAATAGTTGCACCCAAGGTCGATGACCCGTGGGATTTTGACCTTCTTTATTCTCATCGCATTTTCCTTTCTTGTTGCGGACACCCGACCTTCAGGCGTCCAAATCGTAGTAGAGTTGCCGCTTGCCGTCCTCCAGTTGAAGGAGGCACGAGACGTAGTGGTCGCGCTCCGACCCCTGCGTACCGCGCAAGCCGTCGATTATCCATGCGTACATTTGCTCGCGGGTGTCGCACCCGAAGAGCGGTTCCTCGCGCTTCAGCCGCCTGTCCCAGACGCTGTACGCTGGCGGCGGCTTTACAGCCGCCCCCGTGTCGTCCTCCACCATCGCGTACTTGCTGCCGCTGTACCGCTTGCGGCACTCCTCCAGAGCCAAGTTGCAGACAGACAGGTTGCCGAAGCGCAGGACGCGCTTGTCGGTAGGCGGCACGAGTCCGTAGGCGAGGATTGCGCCGCCCACGTTGCCGACGTAGTAGTCCTTCCCGTTGACGCGGCTCTTAATGACATACGCCATTACCGCACCGCCTTTCCGCTGTACGCGGGGGCGTATGCCACCCCCGCGTCTTCACAAGCCTTCGCGCTCCAGTCCGCCTCGCCGCTCAACTGGTCGGGCGTGACCTTGCACCACGCCCACGCGAGCAACGCCATAGCCGCGACGAACAGCAGTCCGAAGACCGCCTCGCGCACGTCCTCCGCTCCGATGCGCCGCTTCATCGCGCCACCCCCTTCGCTGTGCGGACGGTCACGTCGCCGCAGGAATTGACCTCGCACTCGTAGCCGTTCTGCTGGAGGAACGCCGCCGTAGCCGCGCCCTGCATATCGGCGCGGGTGTGACCCGTGCAAGTCCAGCAGATTTGCACCTCGCCGAGAACGCGCAACTTCCAGAGGACTTCGTGGAGGAACGCCATGTCGCAACTGATGTCCGCGTTCAGGCGGTATATCCCGCCGTTCAGCGGCTCCTCGACGACGCGGTATTCGGCGTCCGTGAAACGCTCCACGGCGGCGAGAGCCGTTTCGTCCGTGAAGTGGGCGCGTCCTTCCTGCACCCTGCACTTCGCGTCGTTCATGGTCTTGACGGCGTTGCGGTACATACGCTCAATCTGCACCTTCGCCTCTACGGGCGTCTCATACGCGCCCTCGCACTTCTCGCCCCGCCTGTCGGCGACGCGCCATTGTAGTGACCTATTCTGTAGTGACCCATTCTTCATTCGTTGACCCTTTCGTTCGTATTCTGGCGACGCGGCGGACGCACACGCGACCTTCCCCGCCGTCTTTGATTTGAATTATAGCAAATTTTCGCCCGTTTGTCAACTTGCGAAATCTGCTAATTCCCGTCCGCTCGCGGGCTTCCACGATACCACCATGCGCACGGGTCGGCAGTGCCAATGCCTGCGCCCAAGACTGCGGGGGTAAGCGGCAAGGGCGCGGCGGTATTCGTCGTGCCACTTGCGGATGTGTTCTTCGATTTCCCGCTTCGTGCGACAAAAGAGCCACCGCGTCGTCCGCAGGTATTCGGGGTCGTAGGGATAGCAGAACGAATACGACAGGTGCGGATTCGGATTGCCCTCGGCAAGCAATTCGCCGTTCCTATTCTGCGCCGTCCATACAATCATCGTCATCGTTTATCCTCCCCGTTATCCTTCAGCGGCTCAAGGGGGCATACGCCGATGAGACTCCTGCACTCCTCGACCATATCCTTCCCGTACAGCCGCATAATCGTGTCCTCAAGGCTCTCGCCCTCCCTGTACTCGCCGCGCTTCGCCAGCAATTGCCCGCACAGGTACGGGCTGAACCCCAGTAAGTCCGCTATGTACATCGGAGCGGTATTGAACTTCTCCGCGAGCGCGACGAACTCGCGCTTCACCACCATGTAATTGCGCTTCTCCATTCCGTCGCTCCCTTCAGTTGTACAGCCGCACATCAACGCGGACGCGCATCGGCTGGTATTGCCCGCTGTCGGGATAGTGCTTGCGGATGAACGCCGCCGCTTCCTTGCGGCTCTCGAACTGCTCGGCATCCGCCGCGCTCCCCCATGCGTCCGTGTAGCCTGTCCCGATGTCCTTTACGAACGTCGGGCGCGAATAGCCGCCGCCAATGTTGGCGACGACGTAGAACGTCTCCGTGTCAATCCTCATTTCGCACCTTCTTCCTTTTCGCATGTGAAGTTCTCGTTGATGAGCCATTTCACCGCTGTATCAGAAAAATCCAGATTGTACTTCGCTTCGGCGTGCAATATGCCTGTCATGGAAACCCATATCTCGTTCTGCATTACGCTCCTCCCTGCGTCCAGCCCGTTGGCTATCTTGCAGTGCGAAAGTTCGTGGAAGAACGAAATGAGCATACATTCAACGGGGTTGTCGCAAGCCCGCTCTACGCTGTACCCGTCTATCTTCTCGTGCGCCCCGCACTTCACAAACGGGGCGAGCATTATGCGGTCGCCGCAGGAGCCGCCGTAGTTATATCCACCGCGTCCCTCGTCAGCCTTCAGGAAGGTCAGCCCAAGACCCTCCTCTTTCGCTATGCGCTTCATCAGTTCCATAGCCTCTTGTTTGTTGATGTTCACTTCTCGCCCCTTTCCTTTGCCTTGCACTCCGCGCAGACCTGCTCGCCTCCGAGCAGTGGCGGGTACATATAGTATTTATTTTCGTTCTTGCGGAATTTGTGTCCGCACTTAAAGCACTTCGACTGCCCGTAGCGCAGTTGATGGAAGAATCGCTTTCTACCGCCCATCGCCCGTAGCCTCCCGTTCCTTGATTTGCCGTTCCAGTTCCCCAACCCTCTCCCGCAGTCGGTCGAGTTTGGTCGTGGACGCCAATTTCGCGCGCCGCATGGAAACGCCCCAGTTGTCGAAGACCGAAGGGCGCGTCACCTCGTCGCTGTACTTGCGACGGGCGCGTTCAAGTTGCTTCTTTAGCGTCGCCAGAGAGTAGTTCCTCACGACGCACCGCCTTCGTTGACTGCTATTTCACACATAATCCCGCACTCCATATTCGGAATTGCCTTCGGGGTTCGCCCTCTATATTCCGCAAGTTCATCGAGCCATAACGGATTGCCGTCTGCGTCTTTTAGAATAAAGCGACCCAAGTCCCGTTCGAGTTTCGCCCTTGCCGCAAACACCTCTGGAAAGTCCTTGCGGATTTTGTTCCAGTAGCCGATGCCGCCCTTTAGACAGCCGATGCAATTATTGTTCTCGTACCCCATATCATACATGGCAGGTCGTTTCAGCCCCAGTCGTGCGGCGAGTTCGTGCGCGTCCTGCTTTGTCATGCTACGCTCAATCAGCGGAAAGCGGTGGTCGTAGTCTGGCATGGCGCGGAGTATGCCGTCAACGCGGCGTCTCTCGTTGCAATCCAGTCCCCAAAAGTATGTATGCCGCCCCTGATGTTCATGCTCCCACTTCTTGCGCTCGCGCTTCTTTAATACTTCCGTACATCGTGCGCCGTATGCCCCCTTAAGGAAGCCAAACGCACGACATACCGCATCGACCGAGCCGTATGGAGAGCGATGTATCTCAATCGGCTTACCGAGCAATACTTCCACGTCGTGAAGGAATCGCAGGGAATCAGGGTGCTGGTCGTTTATGTGCTGGTAATGGATTTCGTCCAGTTCGCCACGAACGAGCCAACAGGAAACGGCGGACGATACGCCGCACGAAAACCATGCGACATTCACTTCGCACCGCCTTTCTTTGGCGTCGCCTTCGACAGCGCGAAACGCGCAAAGCACTTCAGGATTGAAGCGCAGTTTCCGTCGAGAAGGAAACGCGGGTTCTTGCGGTGGTCGCACCCCATAGGGCAGTCGCACCTGTTGCAGTGTTCGATAAACGCCGCGTGAAGCGCGTCCGCCTGTTTCTCGTCCGCGAACATATCGCACTCGCGTGGTGGGATTGAGAGGGCGGTAATGGCTTCGGCTTGGACTTGAAGTTCGATTGAAGTCACGCCTTCGCACGGGGTAGTCAATTCGACAATCTTCTTTAGCGCGTCGCATATCGCCTTCATGTTATTTGCCGCCATCGGTAGCCTCGCTTTCTTCGTAAGGTCTTTGCGACCATTTTGCATAGCAGAAAACGCAGGTGGACGCCGCGTCCTCCCGCAAACACTTCTTGCACGTCGGTTGCGAATTGCAGTATTTGTTGTGCCTTTCCAACTGTTCTTCAACCGTCCCGACTTCGCAATTTAGGCGGGGTTCGGCAAGGGCTTCGTTCACCTGCTTGTGACAGGCTCTTATGGCTGGCTGAAACATGATGCGCCCGTCAAACAGTTTCTTGACGGCGACCAACGCCTCTCGCTGTTTACTTGCCATCGGTCGCTCCCTTCTTGGAGATTGCGAACAGCCAGTCTATGCCGCACGGATGACACAGAGCGTCACTGCCGCTGAATACCGTGCAGTTGCCGCAGGGGTCTTCGCACTTTTCCGAGAGAAAAGCCGTTCTCGCCTTCACCTTGTCCGCGTAGAGGTCGCAGTTGCGAGCGGGAGCGGCGAGAGCCTTTTCGCAGGTCTTCAGAACGAGAGCCGCAGACGGCAGGGTGCTGACGCTACCAGTCCTTGCGCTGTCCGCTATCGCCTTCAATGCACTGCGGCACTCCGCCATGTTGACTGGCGTAGGCGCGTCCTGCGACAGCGCGTCGTCGATTATGCCGACGAGTTCCTTTGCCCACGGCGGGTCGTACTTGCCGTCCAGCCGTGCGCAGAAGTACGACAGCCTGTCGCGCACCTCGCGCAACGCCTCCTCAGGGGTTCTCGTTTCAGCGTCCCGCCGAGGCTCCTCCTCCTCCAGCGCCTCGCGTAGTCGTGAAAGGTGTCTTCATGCATGGTGAGCGACCCGTCGTACATATCGCCGCTGACGCCCTCCATTTCGTCCAGAACGGCCTTCGCCGCTTCAATGTTCACCTCGCACCTCCGTTCTTGCACGGGCAACTCTCGCTATGAACGATGCCGCCCCTGTTGCTCCCGTTCACGATGATGTACTCGTGTCCCTTGACGGTCACGACCCTCACTTCGCTGGTGTCCCAGAACGATTTATGCGCCGATTCCTCCGCGCCCTGTTCGGTTTCTACGGTCGCAATCGTGACAATGGACGCGATAATTAGGGAGGATATTACCAATAGGAAAAGTTTCATTTCCTCTTGCTCCTTTCCATAGCCGACTTTACCTTTCGCCAGTAGCCGTCTGTGGAAGACTTCTTCCACCCGTCTGGCCCTCCGTTGTGAATACGCGCCAGCACCTCCGCCGTCGGCTCGTTCCCCGTCAGGCGGCGATACCTCTCGCCGTAGTGCCTCCAATACGCGAGCATGACCCGCTCGCTCGCCGTGCGGTCGGTAGCCACGGCGTCGGGGTAGTGGCATCCGCCGATGCGCCCCGCGTCGTCGAGGTAGACCCGCTGGAGTTGGTACACATTGTCGCTCGTCCGTCCGCCCTCGCTCTCCACGGCGGCAATCGCCGCGAAGAGTTGCCCGACAGCCACGCCGAAAAGTGTCGCCGCGCTCATGCCGCGCCTCCCTTCTTCTGCTCCTGCCGCAACCTGCGCAGTCGCTTCTTCAGGCGAGCGGACACCTCCTGCGCCCTGCCTATGGCGGCGAGCGCGAGCGGGTATTCGTTGATGCGCGTCGCCAGTTCCTGCGCCTCCTCCGCAGACGCGGCGGCAAACAAGCCGCGCCCGACCCCCTCTATCTCGACGAGGTACGAGAACGCGGGGTAGCCTGTGGCGTTTTCGACGCAGAGCGTCTTCACCCGTGCCGTCATAGCGCACCTCCCTTCGGCAAGTCGAGCGGAAGAACCCTGTCCGCCCACGGCGTCTGCCTGATGCGCAGGCTCGGCGGGAACTTCGCTATGTCCCGTTCGCAGACGCCGCCGATGTCGAGTTGCTTCACAAATACCTTGACGCCGTTGTTCACGCACTGCTCCACTATGCCCTCCACAAAGCACAGCGGACACGGGCGTCGCTCCGTCCCGCTCTCGCACCCCACGACGACCCATTCGGGCTTCGGGACGGAGAGCAAGTCGAGTTGGAGGTCGATTGAGCCGAGCAACGGCTCGCACGAAATCCACCAGCGGCGGCGGAGCGCAATCTCCTCCATGTCCTTCAGGCGGCGGTCGTACCACGTCTGGTTCTCCGCCGTGAAGCCGAACAGCGCGTTGCGGATTTCCGTGTAGTTCCGCAGGGCGTCAGCCATGCGCGAAACGCGCTTCGTCAGGAAGAGGTACGTCGCCTCGTTCGGGAACGGCGAGCCGTCCCGCGTGAAGTGCCACAGGCGGCTGAAGAACCCCATCGAATCGACAGGCTCCAGCCATTCGCCGAAGAGGTCGGTCATATTGCCGCAGAAGACAACTCCCCTTCGCGGCGGATTCCGCTTCGTCGTCTGGTGCGGCTCGAACGAGCCGTTAAACCGAGCCGTCTGCGCCGCCGCGTAGCAATGCTCGCAAGCGGGTGAACACGGGTGACAGCCAAGCCATGGATTCCATGCCTTATCCCAGTATTTCGCCCTATCCCACTGTATTGCGTCGTATGGCAGTTTCATTTGCCGTCCTCCTTGTTTGCCGCCCCGTCTAAGTGCATCTTATTTATTGCCTTATCCTTCCATCTTGCCTTATTCTTCTTGCAGTCAAAATGCCGCTTCACAAGGTTGCGCACCGCCGTTTGCAATGCTTCACACTGCTTGACCGATATCTCTCCCCCTGCCATTTGCAGAAGAATATACGCCGCCTCTGCGCGGCTCATTGCATCTTGCTTTTTCATTCGCGCACCTCCATTCCAAGCGCACGGCGAGCCTTCGCCTGAAGGCTACGCGCCCATTCCAGCCACGCCCCGTCCGTGCTGTCGGACGGCGGCATTATCACGCGAGCCGCGCACTCCACGACCTCGCGTATCGCCCGTTCATCGGGCTTGCCGCCCTTTCCGACGGGCGGCTTCGAGTAGTCCATCGTATCGGAGAACCAAGCGCACAGCGCGTTCGGCTCCAGAAAATACTGATGTCCGCTCCTCATAATCACCATCCCGTTCAGCGTGTCGGCCTCCGCGACCTCCGCCCTGTTCAGGATTGTGCCGCCGTAGTTCAGGAAGTTCCCGTCTACGACCACTTTCATCTTTGTGTTCATCGTTTGTTGCTCCTTTCTTCCATGCGCACCGAGCCGTCCATCGGCGCAAGCAAATCTCCATACTTCTGATAACGCCCCACGACGGCGAAGTGGAGGCGGTAGTATTCTCCAGTCCACCCCTTGTAGGGGCATTTGCCTATGTCAGTTCTATCGACCTGAAGAAGGACGGCGGGGGTGTCGCGCCGATAGCCCCAGACCATCAGCACGAATTTCCCCCGCTGTCCCACCCAGCCGCCGATGCGCCTGTCCCAGTACGGCTTCCGCTCGCGGTATTCCACGGTCTTCTCGCCGTTCCAGACCTTCGCCAGCCACTCGTACTTCATATTCAGCACGAGGTCGGGCTTGATACAGAGGTCGGGTCTGATTGTTTTGTTCATAATCCCTCCTGCCGCTTCTGGCTTGACTGCCTCGCTCACGACGCCCTCCTGTCCGCAAGCGCGAACGGGCTTGCGCCGCCGCCCACCTGAAGCGGGGAACGCCCCCTGCCCTCGCACGGGCGGGAGAGATTTACCTTGTCGGCCTCGGCGTAGCCCTTCGCCGCGCTCTCCGCGTCGGAACTGTCGCGGCGGATGTTCCTGTTCGTCACGCCCTGCTGACGCTTCAGCAGGTCTTCAGCCGCCTTCTTCTCCGCCTCCAGTTGCGCCATGTCGTTTCGGAGCGGGTGCGCAGTCAACTTCTCGTCGATACGGGCGAACCAGCCGCACATGAAGGAGTCCTTCTTCAGCAGGACGGGTCGCTGACGCCGCCCAGCCCAGTCGCGCCGATGCTCTACGCCGTTCGCCTCCATGATTGCGTCGTACTCCTTGACGACAGCCTTATGCGCCTCGCACCACGCCCGAAGGCTCTCGCGCCACAGAATCTCGTAGACATACTCCGCGATGGCGATGTTCAGGCGGCTACCGATGAAGTCCAGTTTCATTTTGCGGTTGCCACGCCTGAAGTGCTGGATTACGATGACGCCGAAGTGCTTGCGGAGTATTATTCCAGCGTAGTGGCACTCCTTGCCCGTCCGCGTCCACTTCGCCTCCCCGCCGTCCACGCGGACAGCCTTCGCGTCGTGTTCCGTGTACTCCACGGACTCAAGCGAAATGCCGTGTGCGTCGGCAAGGCGTTTCGCCGCCGCTTCCGCCGCCGCCCGTTCGCCGTCCGTTCCCGCCTTGCGAGCGAGCCTCATGGCCTTCTTTATCTTCTCAATGACCTCGTCCTGCCTGTCTTCCATATCAGCCTCCAGTTCTCTCTTGGATTGCCTTGGAAAGGAGGGCGGGGGTTGCCCCGCCCCCCTGCGCATTACGCCGCCACTACGGACTCTACCGCCGTGAGCATACGGCGAACCTTCTCCGCCTTGCTCCACATCATCGAGTCGTACTGGATGTTGGCGAGGTCGGTCTTTTCGTTCAGCCGTTCGGGGTTGAAGACGGGATAGGTGAACGAGTTAAACAGCGTCCAGCCAGTCTTGCCCTCCATCGTCTGCGCCGTAGCCCCGCTCTCGAACTGATTGACAACCTCCTCGCGGAGTTTCAGCATCCGCGTGTGACCAGCGGAACCCTCCTCCAACTTCCCGAACGGGTAGATAAGGTCAAGGCACTTCTCCAAAGCCGCCTTGCCAACGCCGAGGGACGCAAGCCTCTCGGAGCGCAACTTGATTTCCTTCGCCGCCGCGACCTGAATCCCGATTTCCCTCACGGCGTCGCCCATGTACATTTCGCCGTTCTTCGAGTGCTGAATGCGGTATCCGTCCTTCGCCGCCCCGCGACGAGCCGCCGCAATCTGATTCTGGCAGAACAGGCGGACGGTCGTGAAGCCCATGACGAGCGAACCCGAACCCGTGCAGGGGTTGCTGATGAACAGGCGCATTTCGTTCGGCGACTTGTCGCCCTTGACATGGAACAGGTCGCCCACGCGGAAGGTGAACAGGCCGATGCCGCCGCCGTACAGCGTACCCGCCGTCTCCAGCGTCATGTCGGGGAACTGCGGAATAATCTCCTCCATTACCTTGTCGAACACGTCGCGGTGCTGTATGGGCTTGAACTTTATCCCGACGCCAGCCGACGGGACGATTGAGTTGTCGTCGTCCTTCGTTAGGTGGAACAGCCCGTTAACAAGCCGCCCGCCCGCGTCAAAGCACGGCTTCTTCTGTATCTCGAAGTCCACGGCGGAGCGAGCCATTTCCACCGAGAGTTCCGTGCGCGGTGCGCCGTCGAAGTTGAACGGATTATTCCCGCCGTTCAGTGTCGAGTAGCACCTGTCGTTTTTCTGCATTGCCTTCATCGCTTTGTTTCCTTTCTTTTTTACCCGCGTTCGTTAATAGCGGGGTATGTTTTGAGTTTGCCGTGATTGAGGGCTTCCATCCGCTTCAGCCACGCGTCGCGGTCTGCCAAGCGAGCCGCCGCCTGCGCCCTGACTTTCGCCCTGTGCGCCAGCAACCTCTCGCTGACACTGAACTGGATTTGAACCATCTCAACCTCCGTCATTTTTCCCGTCTTGCCAAGGGTCGGGGGTCGGCCACTTGGCCTATTCCCCTCTTGACGGTTATGAATTATACCAAATTTTCGCATATTTGTAAAGTGAAAATTTGAAAATTTCCAATGTCGTTTTCATCCCCTAAAAACAAGGGCAAAACGCGAGTCGCCTCGTTTTCACCCCATAAAAACAAGGGCAAAAACGATGCGGCGTTCCCTGCGCTGGATTTTCGCCGCCGCGACAGCCGCCTCCTATACTACGGCGTAGTCCGTCGCATACTACGGCGTAGTCTTCGCCGTACTACGGCGTAGACTAATATATTATATTATATTTTATTGTATTTTATAGAGGGGGGTATAGGGGGGGGGCAACGCCCGTTTTCGCCTGAAGAAGCGGGGCGTCGCGCATAACGCGCAAATTCGCTCGCAGGGCGCGTTCCCCTTGTGGCGTAGGCGTTTGCACGGGCGGACGGCGCGGACGCGCCCACGGAAGCCCTGCGCGGGTAATCTGCGGGGAAAATAAATCACCCCGCCGACGGGAAATCAAGCGGGGTAGAAAGGAACCTCTGCGATGGAGGTCTGGCGCGTATTCTATCAAATGCGCGTCGCGCTGTCAAGTGCCAGTCGGAACGCAGTCGATACAGGATGTACACTTGCCGTCAATGCAATCGACCTGCATAGTCGTCCCGTCCTCCTTTTCGAGGTTGAGCGACCCCGTGTACTTCTCGCGTGTCGCCTTTTCGAGCAACGCCTGCGCCGCAGGGGTCAAGCCCTTTATCGCGGCGGTGATTGCGTCGCCGCCCGACTTAACGGGGTCGTTGTACCTCGCGTCCACGCGGACGGGTATGCTCATGGACGGCGTAGCGGTCTGCGTCTCCGTCGAGCCGCTGGAGTCCGCGCTCGCCAACGCGCCGTCGCCCAGCGTAATGTTGACGGTGTTGTTTCGCGCCGAGTCGTCGAACTCGAACTCGAAGCGGTAGTTGGCCGTCGTCGCCCTGCTCGCGGGTTGCGTCTCCAGACAGCCGCATACAAGGCAGGACAGGCAGAGGAACAGCGCGACAGCCGCGATGTCCTTCCCCTTGACCTTCCGCGCAATCTTGCGCTTCGCCTTGTCGATTTTAGCCCTAACCTTCGCCTTGCCCTTGTATGTCTTTCCCATAGTTTTTCTCCTTGTGTTTGTTTTACCCGAAAATCGCGTAGGCGATTGCGAGCATCGACGCAAGCGCGACGAGCGCGCACATTCCCGCGCTGACTTTCTCAATTCCGCTCATACGCACGTTTCGTCGTCGTCGCCGTTCCACGCGATAACCGCCGCGTCGAAGTCCGACGCGATGTTCTTCAGTTCCTCCTCGGTGATAACGAGGTCTGCAAGCGCGAATACCACCTTCTGCACGGCGAGGACGGATTTCGCGTAGGCCGTCTGCCACTTTGTAGGGCAGAGGAACTTCAGCGTCTGGAGTACGGAAAGCACCTGCTCCGCGACGTTCAGCGCGTGTTGTATCTTCTCCTTCTTGGCGGGGTCGATTGCCGCAATCGCCCTATTCAGCACTTCGAGCGCATACGACACCGCGTTCCCGATGCCGAATACGAGTTTAATCAACAGTTTTAGCCTGCTCATTTTGTTTTATCCCTTTTGTTTTTTGTTTGTGTTTATTTAATAAAATTGTTCCATGCCGTGACGCCCATCGCCACAGCCGCCCCAGCAAGCAGAACCTTCACGGAGAGTTTTACCACCCAGCGAAGCGTCTCGCCCCACTTCACCTTCTCCGCAACGACCGTCGTTTCGATGTTGTTGAAGCGTTGCCCGAAGTCGTGCGCGAGGTTCGCCACGGACGCGCTTATCTCGCGCATGGCGACCGCGCTTGACTTGAAGCCCTCCTGCGTCTCGGAGCGCACCTTGCCAACGTCCTCCTCGACCTTCGTGAGGCGTACGTCCATGCCCTCAACCTTCGCTTTGAGTTCTTTCTGCTGTTCGGCCAGCACACAGCACTCGTCGGTCAACTTCTTGCACATTCCACTCCTCCCCTCTTGCCTGTCTGATAATTTCGCTTGTGGCGGCGCGGAACGCCCTTTCAATCTGCGGCGCGAGGTTGTTCAGCCGCACCTTGTCGCCTGCCTCGCGGAACACGCGCACGGACGGACAGCGCAAGCCCTTTAAGCCGACGTACTTTCCGTCAGCCCCCGCGTCCACAAGCCTGATTTCAATCCGCATCAGTTCACCGCCGTTGCCGAGATTACGCCGCCCGAGACCGTTATCTGGTAGATGATGTTGTCCTCGCCCTTCAGGTAGAGCGCGGAGTTTACCTTCAGAGGGACGTTCACGGCGACTTCCGCCGTGTCGATTATCGTGCCGTTGTAGACCGCCTGAAAGAACCTGTACGCGGGGGAGCAGGTGACGGTCACGATGTTCGTCGCATAGGTAAAGGGCATGGAAGTCCAGTTGTTCGTCGCGCAGTCCGCGACGTTCGTTGCGCCGCGTATCACAAGGGCAGAGGGGTCGAAGCCCGTAATGTCGAAGGAGAACGGGATGTACACCCCGCCGTCGAACGGTCTTATGCCAGTCGGGTTGAACGCGCCCTCGTAGCCCTCGCCCGTGCCTGTCGCCTTCACCACGATTGCGTCGTGCGCGGCGGCGCGGAACACTGTCTGCGTCTCGGCGGTCTCGATTGCGAAGCGGTTGTTTGCCGAAATCTGAAGCCCCTTGCCGTCCGTGTTGACGCGGGATTTCGCCTTGAACGCCGCCCAATCTTCGCCTCGGTTATAGTCGTACAGGTGCTTCACCCAAGTACGGAGCGACCGCCACTCGTAGCCGCCCTCGTCGTCCAGCAGGGTGAACTCCAGTTTCGTCAGGTCGTTCACCTTCTCGGCGTTTCCAGCCAAGACGCGGCGAATCCTGATGTTCTGCACGAACATATCGCCCCGCGTCTCCTCGCGCTCCATTGTGATGGTCGCCGTATTGCCGTTGATGATGTGCGAGATATGCCCGTTGGATATATCCACCATATCATTATACGCCGCGTACTCCGTGTACTCCAGCGCGTCAATCGTGTAGTCGGGCGGTATCATAATGACGAGCGAGTACGTTCCCGTCGCGCTGTTCGCCGTGTACCTGTCGTTCGAGCCGTTGTAGGTGATTCCGTCGCCTGCGATGATTGTCGCCTTCGTGCGGTCAACATACTCGTATTCGTAGCCGTGGACTGTGGCGTCGTCAGCCACGCGGAGCGTCTTGCCGTTGTCGCCGCCAACTACGACGTTCGCGTAGCCTTCGTCGTTGCTCTCGATGTAGGCGGCTTCGCCCTTCATCAACGGCTCGTTCTGGAGCGTCAACTGCGAAGTCTGCGGCATGAAAAGAGCCGCGAGGATAAGCATACCCGTCATTGTCATTCCACCTCCTTCAGCGTCTCGTGGTAGACCTGCTCCACGAAAGCCTTGATAATTTTGTACCCCGCGATGTAGTCTGCGCGACAGCCTCTAGCCGAGGTGAAGTGCGCCACGGCTATTTCCCGCGTCCCGTCCGTCAGGAATATCGGCAGGCCGCTGTCGCCGCCGTGCGGCTGGTAGCGCGTGAAGTCCATCGCGGCGAGCCGCGCCTTTATGTCGAGCCGCGTTTCGCCTCGCGGAGAGAAGCCCGTGAAGCGAGAGAAGCCCACAAAGCGCACCCCGTAGGAGAACACCATCGGCATCGCCCATTCGGAGTGTTGCGATATGTGCCAGCCGCAGAGCATACGGGCGTCGTTCGCAAGAAGCCGCTCGAACTTTTCGGGCGGGATGAAGTACGGACGGCAGGCGTAGGGGATTTCGCCGCCCGAACACCCGATGAGCGCGAGGTCGTCCACGTCCGCCGCCTCCGCCGCCGTGAAGCCGTTTTTCAACGCCCAGTCCTTCAAGTCGTACCATACCGACTTCACGACCGTCGCCGTGTTCGTGCCGTCGAAGAAGGTCTGCTCGTTGTAGCGTTTCGGCCAGTGGTGGTTTGCGCTCGCCATGACGTGCGCCGAGACAGCCCAGCAACGCCAGTCGCCAGGGTCTCGCGTCGGGTCACGCGTCCAGTCCGCCTGTGCGACGAATTTCGGCTTGAAGGTGTGCCACGTCGTGAAGGGCGGAACGCCTGCTATGCTGTTCGTCGTGCAGTCGGTCGCCGCGTTCAGGACGGCGAGGACGCTCGCATGGCAGGCGGCGCGGAGAGGCGCGACAGCCGCGTTGTCTGCGGCGTATGCCGTCAGGTTGGAGACGATTTCCGTGCGCTCCGCCGAGAGCGCAACGTCGGCGTACTTCTTCGTGCCGAACTCGTCGGTAGCGCACACGCGGAAAAGACCGCTCGTCGTCGCGGTGAAATGCCCGTTCTCGTCTATCGTCCCGCCAGCAGGCGGCAACACCTCCCAAGTCTGTATCGCGGGGAAGTTCATGGACGACTCGTCCAGCATACGCGGCGTACACTGCGCCGCCATCTGGTACGTCGTGGAATAGGTGATGTTCGAGCAGATGCGCCCCGCCTCGTCGGTCGTGTATTCCTCCGTGGTAGAGGAGTCAACGAGTTCCGCCCTGTCTATGGAACCGTCAATCGCCCACGCGTCGGGTCTGTTCCACGAGTAGGATGACTTGAGGTTAGATATAGCCCAGTCCGTGTAGTTGGTGGAAACCTCGATTGCGGTGTTCATTCCAAGAACGCCCTCCTCCGTAGCCCGCGTGTCGGCATAGGACATAGCCGCGTTTAGCACTTCGTTTGTCGCCTCGACAAGAGTGGCGGCGGTCGCGTAGTCCGATTTCTCCGCGCCCCATACGGGGTCGCTCTCCGTAATAGCCACCTCTACATTCGTCACCACCGTGCTGTTGCTCGTTAGGTCGCCGCGACGCGCCGTATGAACCGTCGTCTGAACCGTTGCGAATACGGGAAATACGAGAACGAGCGCAAGCGAAAGCGCGGCTACGAGTTTCTGCAACAGAGCGTCCTTCTGGTCTTCCGTCATCGACGCCACGTCCGCGCCCTTGCACGCCCTCGCAATGTCCCTCGCCCCCGCGACGGCAACAGCCGTCGCGGTGTAGGCGCGGTGGAAGGTCGCGCCATAGTCGTCCCAGCCTGTAGCAACTGGCACTTCGCACTCGTCGCACACGCACGACGCGCCGCCGTCGTCGACTAACTCCTTGACGCCGTTCTCCGTCCGCCACTCCGCCGCGTCCGCGCTCTCGATGTCAACCCATACGCCGTTGATTTTCACCTTCGAGCCATAGCGGATGAGCCGCCCGTTGTCGTCTATTCTGCCGTATGCCATTGGTTGTACCTCACGATAGTTCCACGATTAGAATGGGCTTCTCGCTGTCGCCCTGCACCGCCGCGTAAATCTTCGCAAGCACAGTCTGCACGGGCATGATTTCGCTGATGACGACGCTCCACTCGTACACCTGCATTTCGCCGCCGTAGGGCTTCACGATGATTATGCCGTCGTGATATATCTCAATCCCCTGACGGTTCTCGCCAGCCATGTAGAGTTCCGCCACCATGTCGCCGCCGAGGAGTTCCTGCGCGGTCGGCATCTGCTCGTCGTCCCCGCCGTCGTACACGATTCGCCCTTCGTCGAAGTCCATGAGGGTCGGCATTTCCTCGTCGGACTCCGCGCCAGACACCACGACGTACTTGCGCGTCCAAGAGCCAGAGGTCTCGGCTATGAGCGCAAGCACGTCGCCGATGGTAGTGTCCTCCCATTCAGCCGTCTCCGCGTCGCCGCCGTTCGTGCATCGCTGGAGCGTCCCGTACTGCCCGAAGTCACGCCAGCGGATGTCGTTCACCTTGAAAAGTTCGCCGCCCGACCCCTCGTAGAACCTTGCGACAAACCTCTTCTGCGCCGCCATCTGCCGAATGTCCTGCAACGCCGCCGAAGCCGTTGTCGTGCTGAAGTACTCACCGTTCCACTCGCCCGAATAGCCGTTGAGCGCGTTGCACTCGTAGAGGATGCCTTCGTGCTTCACGAGTTCCCCGTAGAAGTAGAATTGATTGGCGACAAATTCAGGCGCAAGCCCCTCGTCTCCGCCTTCCTCGACCTCTATATTCCCGTTTTCGTCAGGCGCATTTCCGTTGACTGTCTTCACCACCTTGTCGGTGATTCCGTAGCCAGCGAGGGTGGTAGGCGTATTGATTATCCTGCCCCACGGGACGCTCTCTCCGATTATGACGGTGGCGAGGTTGTCGCCGTAGCACTCCGCGAGGTTCGTGCTTACGCGAATGGGGAGCGAGTTGGTGATTGTGCGCACCTTGCCCGACGCGTCCACCGCGAAAATGACCGCCTTGAACGTGCCGACGCTCATGCGGGACGTTTCCTTGTGAGAGAAGTAGACCTCTATGCGGTCGCCGTCGCTCACGCCAGTCCACCTACGTTCCGCGCCCTGATAGTTGAAAACGACCGTGCATCCCGTGAGGTCGTATCGGGTGGAGATTTCCACCTCCACCCTCTTGCCGAGCGTCCCGCCCGTGTCGTCGCCCTTATATATCTTTATCATAAGACCGAAGCCCTTTCTGCGACCGAAGCCGCCGTTGCCCTCTCTGCCGCGTAGTGTATCACAAACGGAGCCGCCTGTCAACGGCTCGCGTCATAGTGGATGCGCCGTGACAGTCCATGTCCTATTGAGCAGGTCAAGAACAACCTCGAAACGCGCCCCGACAGTTCCGCCCGAATATTCAGCCTTGTGCCCCGCAGGGGTGTCGGCATAGCCCTGTTGTGTATTTGGCATACTCCCGTCCCAGCACTTATAGACACAGGCTCCGCCTGTATAGCCTTCTGTCGGGATTTGCGTCATGGTAAACGACCCCCTTGCATATCTATTCAGCGAAATTCTCATATCCTCCATTGAGACATAATACCCAATCAGGTGACCTGTCGAGTGCGAGGAGCAGACCACCTCGCCGTTTATCATCGCCTTCGGCGAGCCGCCCCAGTCGTTTACATCAAAATCCCACCACGTGTTGAATGTAAGATTAGTTGAAAGAATCTTGTATTCGGAATAAATCAGGTCGCCGTTATTTGCGTACAGCAACTTTCCAAGAGTATCTGTCTGCGATGAATAGACAAGTCTTTCAAGGGGGGTGTTCGTCGGAGAGGAGCCGTCTTTGATTCGGATGTCGCCAGTATAGCCAAGAAGGTATGAGCCATTAGAATACGCCCTGCCCTGTGTTATCGGCGTATTGTCCCATGCGTCCCAAAAACTGACATTCGGTATTTCTGTTGTCTTCAGGTAGAACGGAAAAGGAAGCCGCTTTCCCTCGCCGCTCGGTATTACGACCCCGTTTATCGTCCGCGAGACGGATGTATCGTTAATCACAAGCGAAGTAGGGTCGCCGCGAACGGTTAACACCCCGTGGTCTACGCCAGCGTGATTATAACTGCTGACTGTACTGCCGAACGGCATAGCCTCTCCGTTGATTGTCACGACGGCGTCGTAAAATCCTCCTGCCGAGGCGTTATGCCCAAGTGTGACCTCGTAAGGATTATTCGGATTACGCCAGCGTATCACCTCGCCGTACGGCTGATAATCCTCGACCCATTGCCCGTCGTCGAGGTAGTACCCCCTCAATCGGGCAAATAGTTCCACTTGCGGAACTACCACATTTCCAGTGTAGTCGCCATACACCTTGACATATCTGTCCGTGGCGCATATCGGGCGCGTTATCCCGAACCAGTCATTTGATGGGTCTGTTCTGTCGTATCTCGGAATCCAGTACGCTATCTCCTCGGAGCGTCCGCTTACTCCGAATTGAACATTGATTCCAAAGGCGGCAAGGGAAGCCGCGAATATCATGACTATCGCTATCCTGCGCATTGCCATTACTCCAATCCGTGTTCGCTCGCGTGTGAAACGGCGTCAAATACATCTGTCCATTCACTCTCGGTTCCAGCGACTCCCTTGAAGGTCAGCGTCCGCGTCTTCTTCTGGAACTTGTGCGATGTCTCGTCGTAGCGTACCGCCGTGACAACGGAGAGGGTGACAGTGCCATCCGTATCGCCGTAAAGCGGCTCCGAGGAGATTGTCACCACTCCTGCCCCGTTGTCGGTAAGCCGTATTCCCGCGCCAGCGAGGAACATGTTGGTAGCGGACGACGAGACAGCCCACTCGACCGCGCCGTTCGAGTTCTTGAAGGGCACGGCGTTTTCTGCCGCCGTCGCGAAGCCGTGTATCTGGAGTTCCCCGACAGTGTTTGTGCCGATGGACGCGTCGTCGAACTTGCCGACTCCCTCCGCCTCTATCACGTCGCCTATGCTCATCCAGTGCACTGACGGCGCACTGCCGTTGCTGAACCGCGTCATTATCTGATGGCTCGTCCTGTTGGAAGCCTCGTCGGGGTCTGTGAGCAACTTCGACAGCGACACGGAGCAGTTGCCGCCCGTGGTAAATCCAGCGACGTTGAGGGTGGCGACCGCGTTTTCGTTGTCCTTGTCGAGCGACCTGCCGACTTCAAGCGTCGTCGGAGGCGCGTTCGTGTGGAGCAGGGGGATTCTGCCCTCCACGCCTGCCATCCAGCCGACCCCGCTTACGACTCCGTTTGTCGTGGTAGCGTAGCAGAGCGCACCCGCCCTCGCGTTCTCGATTCCCTTCAACTGGAGGCGGTCGCTATCGCTGACCTCTATCCCGCCGCTCCCGTCGCCGCGGTTATAGGTCAACGCCCCGTCCCTCTGCGCGAGGACGTATGCCGCGTCGGGGTCGCGCCCTTCCGCGTTCCAGCCGTGGAGCGAGAAGTAGCGGTTGCCCGACCCGTCGGCTGTCGTTTCGAGCGAAGGCGTGTACACCTCCTCGTCGTCGTAGTCCGTGCCGATGAACGCGAAGTAGCCGTTTCCACTGCCGTCCACCGCGAACGTCTCGCCGTCCCTGTGCGAAACGCCCTCGCCTGCCGCGCCCTTCAACTGCATGAACGGGTTATCGGGGTCTGTCTCGTTCAGTTCTATCGTCTTGCCGTCAACCGACGCGGAGGGTATGCCCGTCACCTTCCCCATAGGCACGTACTTGACCGTGAAGCCGTTTACGCCGTCGGGAACGCGCACGGGAACTGACATACCTGCAATCGTCGTGTTCGCGTTCGTCAGCGCGTCCGCGAAGGTGTTGTCGCCTGCGTATGCGGGAGTTCCCTCCGCGAAGCCGTGCAACTGTATTCCGTGCGCCGCGCTCGGCTCAACGCTTCGCCCGTCGAAGGCATACGAGGAAACGTTCTGGTCGTCGGGGTCTGACTCGCCCGCGCCAGTGATGGTAAGAACCTTCACCTTGCCAGCCTCGGTAGTTCCGTTCAGGAGTATCTTGCCGTTCGAGGACACATGGAACACCGTGTCGGCGAAGAAGTCGGTGAGCGGCTTCCACTCCAGCGACTCCACGCCGTCAGCGTCCGTCCTGCAAGCCATGTTCGGCGGGTCGTGCGAGGCAGGCTTCGCGTCCGCAAATCCCTTCAGCGCGATTGTGTCGTTGGTTATGGCGACAGACTTCTCGTCCGCCGTCAGCAGTCCCTGCTTCCATTCCACGCCCGTCGCGGTCTTTGCGAGGAAATGCCCGTTCGTCGCCGCGCTCCAGCCGAAGATGGAGAGCGAGCCAGCAATCGCCGCCCCGTTGTCAACGTTCGTCGTGATGGTCTTGTCGTCTGCCTCCGCCGCCGCAGTCAACGCGCCTATAGCCGCATACGAGAGCGTCCCGTCGCTTTCGCGCACCATTACGGCGGGTGACGAGGGAAGTACGCTACCAGCCCCCGCTTCGAGCGTTTCCGCGAGGGTGTGTTCCCTTGCGGGCGACGCGTTCGCCCAGCCCTTGATGCCGAGTTTCCTGACGCTCTCCGAAATCTGCACGTCGTCGAGCGTCCGCCCGTCAACAAGCGACGTGAGCGGCTTACCTGCTATGGTCTGCGACGATATTCCGCCGCTGTCGCCCGTCTGCGTAATCGTCATGAGTTCCGTCCTGCCGCTCTGCTCAACCGAGGAGTTGAGGACAATCTTGCCGTTGGAGTCCGTGCCGAACGAGCCTGTGTTGAACATCCCGATGGGAAGCATCCATCCGAGCGACGCGCCCCCGTCAGCGCAGGCGAGTTTCAGTTGCTTGCTGTCGACAGCCGCCGCGTCGTTCGCCGCCTTGAAGCCCTTAAGCCTGACAGTCTTCTCGGTCTCTTGGTCGTATGCCTTGTACTCCACGCTAACGTCGTCAACCGCCGTCCCGTCGCCGACTGTCGTGCCTCCGAAGGGCATCCAGTGCAGTTCGTAGCCGTTCGCGGCGTCGTTGTAGCGGGTCAGGATTGTGTGCCTTGCTCGGTTGTCCGCCGCGTCGTTCGTCTTGTTGGTGAGCAGGTCTACGAGGTCGTTTGCGCAACCTCCCGCGCCACTGTTCCCGTTCGCCGTGCTGAAGCCGTAGATGGACGCAACTTCCGCAACTGCCGCCCCGTGCGCGGTGTTGGTGGTTATCGTCTTGTCGTCGAAGCCGACTTGGGCGAGCGTACCTATCGCCGCATACGAGATTGCGCCGTCGCTCTCGCGCACAATCACGGAAGGGGACGAGGAAGGTTCGCCGCCCGTACCCGACTCAAGGGTCTCGGCAAGGGTATGTTCCCTCGCTGGCGTCGCGTCAGCCCAGCCCTTTATGCCTACGAGTCTGCCGCCGCCTTCCTGCGTAATGTCCGCGAGCATACGGCTGTCAACGAGGTCTGCGAGGGTGTGCGATACCACGCTCTGCGACGAGACGGAGCCGCCTGCGCCCGTCTGCGTGATGGTGAGTATCTTGCTCTCGTTGTTCTCGAAGGAGCCGCCTGCGTTGAGTATCACCTTGCCCGAACTGTCCGCGGAGAACACGCCGCTGTTGAAAAGCGACAGGGGAAGAAGCCACTGCAAGTCGGTCTGCCCGTTGGACGCGCCTGCGAGTTTCACGGGCGCGTCCTTCGCCTCCTCGAACCCCTTGAGGAGAATCGCCCCGCTGTCGCGGTTCGTCGTCACCGACCTGTCGTCAACCAATACCGCGCCGCCCCCGCCGCCGATGGTCGCGTCGCTGAAGGGCAACCAGTGGATTGAATACTTGCCGCCGCCGTCATCGTGGCGCGTCAGGAACCTGTGCTTCTGCCTGTTCACGGTTTCGGTCCTGTTGGTAAGCAACAACTGCAAGTCCACGTCGCAGTTGTCGGCGGTAGTCCACCCGCGAAGTCGAAGCGGCTTGTCGTTGCTACCTCCCGTCACGTCGGCGCCTGCGGAAAAGCACTCGCTATTCCATCCGTTCCACTTCGCCCAGCCGAGGGTTCCCGACTTTCCTCCTGAACATGGAATGAAGTAGTTCGCCTCGGAAAGAGCCCAGAAATCCGCTCCGTCAAGCCCGTCCGTATTGTTGTCAGACAGATTTGTATAGCCGTACAGGGCGTAGGACTTGCCCTCGCCGTCAGCCTGAAGGGTGAGGTTATTGGCGTTGAAAAAGCCCTTCTGTATGTTTTGTACGACGACCGCGCCCTTCCCCCCGCTGTCCACTGGAGTTCCAGAGCCAATATACCTTCGCGCGATTTTAACGCTGTTCACTGTTTCCTGCGAGTTCGCGTCGCGCTTGTACACGCCTACAATGTCGTTGCCATCCTTAAACTGCGTTGTGTCCGCGAAAAGGAAGGTTTCGAGCGTGTCGCCGAGCGTCTTTATCTTCTCGTCCTGTCGTGCGTTCACCGCAGTAGCCCGTATGGACTGCGCGAGGGACTTGACCGCAAGGACGTAGGCGTTCTTCGCCGACTGCGGCTCGTGCGACATGTCTATTGCACCCTTCAGCGTGGAGTATATGGACGACTCGGCATCGTCTGCGCTGAAGGTGAACGTCCCGATGTCCGTGCCGCCTGCGGTGGTAAGGGCGACCGTCGTGGTCTGCTTGAAGCCTTCGTCGGGCGTGTACCACCACGCCGTCGAGGATGTCTCGTCTGCGACCGCGTTAAACGCGACAGCCGCAAGAAAGTACATGATAGATGCCGCTTTTTTCATTGCCTTACTCCCCAATAATCATTCTTGCCTCTGATTCGGTGACAGTGACGGGTTCGAGCCTGAAGCCAAACCCGCCGCCGAGCGGGAACGCCTGATAGTCGCCTCCGACGGCTACTGACATGACTCCCCTGTACAGGAAGTTCGTCGGGGTGACAGTTATCGGGTAGCCGCTCGCGTTCGAGAACACGTTTGTACCCGTCATCACCCATTTCGTGTTCGAGGTCACGCCCCATTCTTCGGTCGCGGCGGAACTAACCTCGCCCGCCTTCAGAGCGGCGATGTCCGCAATCTCGACCGTTGCGACAAGCGAATATTCCTCCGTGCCTGCTACAATGGTGGTCGTCCTGTTCGTGGTCGTGGTGGTAGTGTTCGCCATGACCTCGGCAAGAGAGTTCGAGATTGCGTTTCCCACGTACTCCCGAACGTACTTCGCAACCCAGTTCGTCGTCGCGCCCACGCCCGCAAGCGCGTTGAGCGATGCCGCTACTGCCGCAATAACCAAAATCCTTTTCATGTGTCAGTCCTCCCCGTCCACTGTCTTGACCTGCCAACTCCAGTCGGGTTTCTCGCTCGTTCCGAGGTTCACCGCGACAACCTGATGCAACGCCCCGTTCTCGTCGGGCAACGTGGCGACAGACACCTCGCTCCCCTGCTCAATCGGGGAACTTCCCGCCGAAAACGGCTCAACGACGACCTTGCCCGTGCCGAGCGCGGTAAAGTTCCCCCGCTCGTCCGTGCCGCGCACCTCGTAGCGGGACTCGCCCACCTCTGGAAACGTCGTGCCTATCATGTAGCACTCCCAGTCGCCGTTCCCGTCGATGTTTGCGGGGCAGTCGAAGTAGCCGTCCGACGGCGTGAACACGCGCACGTACAGCCCGTCAACGCCCCGCGGGACGTTGAGTATCTTCAGCGAGAACGACCCGCCGAAGCGCGTGTGCAGCGTCGGGCGCGGTCGGTGGAGTTCCGACAGGTTGAGTGTTATCGTCTGGTTGTTCATTTTCGCCTTCTCCCGTTTCGGGTATTATATCATTTTTACGCCAGTATTAGAACCGCGCCCACCTCCGCGCCGACCTTTATCGGGTTCCCGTTCTTCGAGTATTTCACCTCGCGGAAGAACATGGCGTGTACGCCCTCGCCTGCATCGACCTCGATGCGGGAGATTGCGAGAAGCGAAAATCCGTCCGTGTCGTTTGGCTCCCACTCGTCGGTCTTCAGGGCGAACTGCGCCCCAGTGGGGAAGTTCTGCGAAGTGTGGTCGTCGGGCATGGTCGAGGTATTCGTGCCGCTCGTCGGGCGAAACGCCGCCGTCCCCTGCGCCGTCTCCAGCGGATGCCGATGGTCTTCCCGCGCCGCCCTGTCCGCCGTACCCATGAGCGCAATCTTGTTGTCCGCTATCACACGCGCCGTGTTGGTGGCAGTCACCTCCTCGTCAACGTACTTGTCGGACTTCGGCGCGAAAGCGGCTAACGCCTGCGCCTGCGCGGTCGCGTCGGATGCGGTCGTGTCGTACAGATACTCCTGAAGGAGCGCGATGCCCTTCTTCGCAAGGGCGCGAAGGAAGTTGCCCCACTTAATCCTGACGATGGGCGGGTCGCCGCTGTTGGGTTCGTCGGGCTTTGCTATCTCAATGTTCCCGTCGCCGCACAGGTTGTTCAGGAACGCCGACACCTTGTTTCGCCACTTCGCTGGCGACACGCACTTCTTGAAATCCTCGTTCAGATGAAACATACCGCACCCCTCGTCATACTGTCGTTATGTTCGTGCATAACGTGCGGACTGTCGTCTTCTCGAAGAAGCCAGCCTCGCTCACCCTGTGGCACTCGCTCACGATTTTCTCGTACTCGTAGTCGAAGTAGACGTGCGTGTAGCCGCTCGTCGAGCCTCCGTACGTGAAGTCGTAGGTGCGGAGGTCTAAATAGTCGGCATCGGCGGCGCACGTAGTCATCCCACGCGTGATGGTAGTCGTCTCGGTGAAGTGCGCGATTATCGCCCGTCGGTAGTGAGTGGGATTCGACGACCCGCCAAGGTCGAACTCCACAGTTCCGAGGCACGAGGCGAACTTGCGCTCGCTTGTCTGAAATGTAGCGTCGTTTGCCATGTTTAAGCCCCCTCCTCCGCCGTAAGCGATTCGGCTATTGACTTCAGGTAAGCCGTGTTCTCCACTATCTCGTCGAGCGCGACCTGCGCCGCCCGCGCCTCCTCCTTCGCAAGCGCGACCTGACGCACAGCCTCCTCGTCAGCCGACAACTTGCCGAACTCTATGTCGCGCCAGTCGCGGTGCCTGTCCTTCAGCCGCTCAAAGTCCTTCTCGAACTGGACTTCCGCCGCCTTCTGCTCGTTGTACGCGTCGATTTCCGCCTGCATGGAAGCCCTGTCCTTGTACCAGCCCCACGCCTTCGACACCGCCGCCTGCGCCGCCGCGAGCCGAGACTGCGCGTCGTACTGCGCCTGCTCGCTCGCCTGCGCCTCCTCCTGCGCGTTCTTCAGCGCGACCTGATGCCTGCGCCGCTCCGCCTCTATCTCCTCGCGCTCCAACTGCTCCATCATCTGCCGACGAGCCTGCTCCTCCTCGTCGAGCATCTTGTAGTACTCCTCAAGTTCCTCCCGATACTGCTTTTCTGCGAGTGCCGCCTGCTTCTCCTCCTCCTTCGCCGCCATGTCGGCCACAAGTTGCTCTCGCTTGCGCATAGCCATTTCCTCGGCTTCAGCCTCCTTCTTCGCCTTCCTGCGAGCCTTCTGCGCCGCCACCTCGCGCTTGCGCTCCGAACGCATCATGCGCTCGTCCTCGTCCTCGTCCTCGTCGTTCCAGATGCTGTTCCAGTATTTGCCAGCGACAGCCGCGCCCCACTTCACCTGTTCCATGAAGCCCTTGTCATCGCGGAACGCCTCGTCCGCGCCCGCGCCAAACGCCATCGCCGTTCCGACTGTCGCCTTTATGCCCTTCCATATCGTCCCGAAGAACGCGCCTGTCGCCTTCATCGCGCCGCCAACTTCCTTCAGCGCGTCGGCAGTCTTGTCAGCCCATTCCTCAATCGAGCCGTCCTCGTTGAGTTGCTTCATCGTTTCGAGAAGCGTCTGCATACCGCCCTTCGCGGTGTTAAGGAACGCCTCGCCGAACGTGCGCACCGCGTCGTCCCACTGCGACTCTATCGCGCCCATAAGCCCGTCGGCGGTCTGCTCCGTGTCCTTCATCGCGCCCTTAAACCTGCCGAGCGACGCTTCGAGTTCGCTCCACATTTCAATATTGGACGCGCCGTTCTTCTCCATTTCCTGAAGCCGCGCCACGACCTCTGGAGTGACCGCGCCGACGTTGCGGAGCATCATGCCCGCCCTCGCAATCGGCTGTCCGTCGCGTATGAGCGCATACGCCCTGCCGACGAGCGTGGCGAGGTTTTCGACGGGCGTACCAAGAGCCGCCGCCGCGTCTCCGACGAGTTCGAGCGAGTCCTTGAACCCCAGCACCCCGTCGGAGAACTTCATCATTTCCCGACTTGCCGCCGCGAACTCCTCCATCGAGAACGGCGGGGTGTCGCCGAGCCTCTGCAACATTTCCATGTGCGTCCGTGCGTCGTCGAGGTTCCCGATGAGCGTCTTGAACTGCCACGTCATCTTCTCGAACTGAAACGACTTCTGCAACAGGCTCCACGCCTTGCGAGCCGCGCCAGCGAGCATATTGAAGCCCGCCTGAATGTTGACGAGGTTCCGCCCGATGCCTGCGGCGAAGGAGCGTATCTTCCCGCCCGCCTCCGCCATCTTCGAGAATACCCTGCCAATGCTCTCGCCCACGCCCGCCGCGAAGTGCTTGACGTTCGCCATAGCGGTGCGCAGTGCGGTCGCCGTCGTGTCCTTTGCGCGGATGATGTATTCCACTACCCTGTTCATGACACCTCCTTGCCGAGCCGCCTCATGATGGACGAGCGGATGCGGGCGAGCGCGTTAGCCGCCCTGGCGAGGTCGCCCTTCATCCTCGGCGACGCAACGCCCTTCGCCATGTCCATATAGCGGCAGTGCTTGCTAAACTCCCTCACGCACCAATCGGAGGAACGCCCCCACACCCATTCCTCGGCGGGGATTCCCGTGGCGAGTTCGAGCGTCCGCAAGAGTTCGCCCCAGTCCGTGTCCGTCGGCGCGGCTTCGTTGCCCCGCTTCTCGTCGCCCGTCCTGTGAACCGCCTGCGCTATGCCCTCAAGCAGTTCATCCTCCGTCGCGTGTATGCGGATTGCCATTTCCACGATGCGCCGCCTCGCGCCCGTGCGCTCCAGCATTTCGCCGCAGAAGGCTTCGCGACTGCGCCCGTTGACGAGCGCGTAGACCATCGCCCAGAAGTACGCCTTGCTCCCCGACGACCACCACGAGGAGGCGTATTCGTCGAGCCACACAGTCGCGCCGATTGTCAGATTGTGTAGCACAGTGCCGTCCGAGAGGACTGTCGGGTAGCCCGCCGCCTCAAGGTTGCTTTCGCGGAACGGATGCCCCATCCGTTCGACCGCCTTCACGAGTTCCACGACCTCGGCGGCGGTAAGGTCGTCGAGCGACACCCCACGCGCCTTCAGTTCGGCAAACTCCTTTTCGTACAGCAGATAGTTCACGCCCTGCCCTCCGCCTCACGTTCGACCGCGAAGCAGTCGGCGGGGAAGTGTGGGTAGCACACCCCCGCCAAACCTGCAACGCGACTGCGTCAGGTGCTATGCGCAATATGCTTCTCGACAGTCGCGCTCGCCGTGGTCGCCGCCGTGTTTGAAAAGCCGTTGCTGACGCTCGTCAAGTCCCAGCCCGCCGCCGCAGAGATTGTGCCGCTGTCGCAGAGTTCGCAGTCCACTGTCTCGTAGCCGTCGTAGTTGTCAGCCGCGAGGAAGTCGCCAGCCGAGCCGAGTTCGTCCTGATGGTTGCCCTGTAGGTTGTAGGTCATCGACCTGACGCCCGCGTTCGCAGGGAGGGTCATGCCGACGACGGACGACGGGCAACCGAAGTTGGACGCAATCTGCGCAAGCGAGCCAGTGTACGTGCGGCAAGCGGGATGTGCGCTCGCCCCGTGCTTGTGACCCGTGAGCGACATTGTGACGAAAGCCGTGTTGCCGAAGGTGATTGTCACGCTGTCAACATGGTAGCCGCCGAGGATTTCACCGAACTTCGGGATTTTGCATCCCGTCGCGTTCTTCAGCGTGTAGTTCGCGGTCACGGTGGTCTTCGCGTCGTGGAGTCGCTTCGCAATCTCGTCGCCGTCGGAGCCGAGTGCCTGCGCCCTCGTCTGCGTGGTCGTCGGATTGTCGTCCTGAACCTCCCATCCCGTAAGCGTCCCGAAGGGCGAGGTGGGGCCAAAGAATGTCGTTGCCATGTTTTCCGCTCCTTTCCTGTTGTTGCGTGTTGCGCTGTTCAACCTTCTCGGCTTCCAGCAGAGAATACTATATCAAAATTCACTGTACTTGTAAAGACCTCAATTCCCTTGTCGCCCGCCCCGTACTTCAGGGAGGTCGTCACTATCGGCGTTATTCCGTTGGTAATCGGCATGATGCGGAAGCACTGGACGTTCGACCCTTCGGGCATACGCTCCTCCGTCGCCTGCACAGTCCCTATCGGCATAGCCGCCACGAGCCGCATCAGCCACACCTGCAACAGCCGTCTGGAGCGGCTGTACAAGTCCATCTGACCGCGCCAGTGAAAGCACTCCGAGGGGAAGCCCATCACCTCGCCCGACTCTGGATAGCCGATGTCGAACACTATGCAGTCGGTCGCACCGCCGTTTACCGAAAGGAACGCCGACACACCCTCGCGGACGCCGAGTATTTCGCAAGCCTTGTCGAAGCAGTCGCGCTCCGCCTTCGTCATTGCTTTCTCGAACCTGTCGCTTATCATTCGCCCTCCTTCAGCGCGGATTCGACCGCGCCCTGTATCGCCCGCCCGTATGCGGCGGAATTGTCCTTTATCGCCCTTTCGACGAATTTCTCGTCCGCCCTCGCGCCCTTGCGCACAGTGCCGATGCCCCGCTTGAACCAGCGGACGCCCTTCAAGTCGTGTATGTACGCCGCGTATGCGCCTGCGGCGGAGTTGCGCGGCACGAATACACGCGCCTCTACGTCCAGCCCCGCCCTCCGCACCTCATGCGCAATCGACTTCTCCAGCCCCCCTGCGGTGGACTTGCGCTTCGTCCTGCGCTTGCGTATAAGCGTCGCCGAGGTCTGCCGCATCGTCGGGGAGCGCGGCGCGTTCCGCTTCGACTCCCTCATCGCGTGTAGACCTATGCGCTCAAGCGCGACCAGCAGGTGCTTCCGCGTATTGTCCCCGATTCGTTCGAGGTTGAAGTTTACCGACGCCCCGCCCTTCATGACCGCACGACCTTTATGTCGGGTTTCCTGACGGGCTTGCCCTCCTCGACGCCCGACACCTTCACGAGCCTTTCGGCGGTGAGTTCCTTCCTGTCGATGTAGAGGACGCCGCCGTTGCTCCCCCTGTTCCACTCCTCGCCGCCCGCATTGTCCTTCGCTGGCGCGAACCTCGGCGGGTTTCCGTTGGGGCACAGCGCGTTCACCTGCTCGTCCGTGAGTTTCGCCACAACCTCGTCCGCCTTGCCGCTCGCAAGCCCCTCGCGCATGGCGTTCGCCAGATTGTCGCGGTCTACGGCGACCTTCGCCTCCTTCAGCGAAAGCCCCTCGTTCATCATTTTGCGGTTTATGTCGATTTCATACCTCTGCTCGTCCATCGCGCTCGGCGTCATGTCGGCGGGCGGCGGGAAGTTCCGCTGTAATTCCACTTCGTCCGCGTCCAGTTCCTCGTCCACGGGTTCCAGCGTGTGTACGCAGTTCGGGTGGAATAGCCCCGCCGCCTTCGCCTCCTCGTATGTCGGAAACTCCCTTGTCTTGCCCGTGATTGAAAGTATGCGCCCCTCCCACGGGAAGCACAGGCGGCAGTCCGCGTCGCCATCGCTCGACACCATCACGAGGTCGGAACCCGTTGCCTTGCCTATGCTTTCCACAAGAACGTCGTTGTAGACGTTCATCGCGTTGGTGCGGACGTTCATGTTGATGTACGTTTCGGTGTCCCATACGCGCCCGCTCCTGTCAACGAACTGGACGTTTGCGGGGTCTTTGGCGGCGGCTTGCCACTTCTGTAGAAGCACCTTCGCCATTTCGTCGTTGGTAAGCCCGTCCACCGCCTGCTCGCGGAAAGCCGAGACAGTCGCGTTGCGGAGCGCGGAAACGATGTTGTCGTTCATTGAGCGCGTCATCGTAGCCGCAAGCCGCGCCGAGCCGCCTTTCGTGACTGCGGCGATAACCGCCTTCGCGTGTGCGGGGCTAATCTTCACCTCCAGACCAGTGCTTTCGGAAGCCGCCCGCCCGCCGCGCCTGACCGCCGTCTCGTCCATGTACGTGAACAGGGCGGAGAGGCGTTTGCCGAGTTTCGCAAACCGCTTCGTCACCTGCGCGAAGATTGACTCACGCGCCTCCGCGCTCCCCGCGACGTTCAACTCCCCAGCAAGGAACAGTATCTCCTTGCGAATATCGCGGGTCGCGGAAAGAACCGCGCCCTTCGCTTTTGCGGCGAGGGCGTCGGCGGTTGCCAATAACTTCCGTAGTTCGGGCGGCATCGTCCGTCCCTCCGTGCGTCACGAGAGCCGCGTGACGAGCGAGAGTTTGTCGCACAGCCACGACAGAGCCTCTATGCTCCACTTGCTCCCCCCGACTGCAAGGGTCGAGTTCTTTTGCCTTGTCTCGTCGCCGTTTAGCGACGGCAACGCCTCCCCCGTGCCTTCGGGATTCACATCGCGGAGGAGCGTGTACGCCGCCTGCTCGTAGACCGCGTACTCGTCGCGCTTCTTGTCGCCCTCCGCGTAGGGCGGCTCGTCGTCGCGCATCGGGCGTCCTACCGCACGGGCGAGGTCGCGGCGAGCCTGCGCAATCGCCGCCTCCTTCTGCTCGCCAGAGTATTCCGCCCAGAACTTCCCGATAGTCCGCCCCGCAAAGTAGGCGTTCGCGTTCGCTACGTTTATCACGGCGAGCCTCCCGTCACTTCCCTTTGGGCGCGGCGGCTTCAGGCGCCTTGGCGGCGGGTTTCGGTGCTTTCGCGCCCTTATCCTGCGCCTCCGCCTCCTCGGGCTTCATCTTGCCCGTGTTGACGGCGTGTATCAGGTCAAGCCTCATTTCCAGCCTCCTCCTTTTCGGTGTTCTCGGCGACCTTCGCAAGTGAAGCCGCCATGCCGTCGGTACGCGCCTTCTTCGCAGAAGCCGCTACTGCCTGAAGTTCAGCCTTCGTAGCCATGACCTACCTCACTTTCCGCGCCTCTTCGCGCCCTTTGCCTTGCCACTCTTCGCAGGAGCGTCCTTTGCTACGCCCTGCGGCGTTTCAGGCTCTGGGGGTAGGGTTTCACCCGCCCCGTCCTCGGACGCGCCCTGCGTCGGTTCTGGAGCGTCCTGCGACGCCTCGCCAGCGGGGGCGTCGGGAGCGTCCTGCGACGCACCAGCGTCGGCGGGTTCGCCCGATGGCTCGCCAGCCGTTTCGCCCTGCGCTTTGCCTGAAGGCTCGCCGCCTTCCCAGTCGATGCCCTCGCCGCCCTCGTTTTCAGGCGGAGGGAGCGTTTCGCCCTTCCCCTCCTCTTCGGGCGGAGGCGGGGGCGGAGGCTCCGCCTTGCTTTCAGGCGAAGGCTTCGCGCCCCTGTTCAGGAAGGTCTTGAACTGCGCAATCGGCGACGGAAGCCGCTTCTTCGCGGACTGTCGCCTGATTGCCTTCTGGATAAGAACTGTCGTCTGCATGGCTACTGCTCCTGAATCGTGAACTCCTTGACGGCGACGCCGCCGAAGTTCCCCTTGCCCGTGATGACGCACTTCGCGTGGGTGTTCGTCGCCACGTTGTCCTCCCAACTGACGGAGTAGTCCGTGTTGGTGGAGAGCAACGAGCCGTTGAACACGACGGACGGCATCGGCGTGACGGGACTGCCCGTGTAGACCTGATTGGCGATGTTGCTCACCATCGACACGGACAGCGGGTACGGCGTAATCACAAACGACTTCGTGACACTGCCGAAGTAGCCCCCCGCGCCAGTCGCCGCGACTTTCACCGACGCCTTGCCGACGTTCGTGTTGTTCGTGAAGGTCTGCGTGTAGTGCGTGGACTTCGTGAGAGTCGTGCCAGCGAGTTTCACGACGGGGTCGAATGTTATTGCCCCGCCCGTGTACACCCTGTTTGTCACGCCTGCAACGTCGGCAAGACCGACGCAGTGCGCCTTCGCCATCGCGCCGACCTTCGGAGCGCGAGCGCACTCCGCAAGTATCGCCCTGCGCTGGAGTTCGGAGTTTATGTCCGCGAAGTCCGCGAACAGGGCTGTGCCAACGAGGGCGACAGCCAGAGCCAGAAGAAAGCGTTTCATCGTTTTGCCCCTTTCGTTTTAGCAAGAAGGGGAGCGGGGACAATCCCCGCCCCCCTGTCTTCGGTTTTAGCCGCTACGCCATCAGGCGAGTTTGGCGACGAGTTTGACGACGCGGATGTCCTTCTTGTCGTACACCCTGTCCCAGTTGCCCGCGTCCTCCAGACCAGCGATGTAGCCGGTATTTCCAGCCGTGCCAGTCTTGACGTTGTCGGGGTTCGCGTCGGTGACCGCCCACTTGTAGCCGCGCACGTGGCAGATGTTGCCGATGCGGGACACGAGGAAGTCCTGACCGCCAGCGGTGAGCGCGTTGCGCCCGACCTCGAACGGAACCTTGACGGGGCAGTCGCAGTACGCAACCGCGCCGCGCCCGAACAGGTAGACCTCCACCTTCTTCGTGGCACTGTCGTAGAGGCAGTTATCGTCCACGATGATGTCGCGCCCGTTGTACTTCGGGAGCGTCGCCGCCGCGTCGGAGGCGCGATACAGACCCGCGTTCGTGTCGAGAGCCGCGAGGTACGTCTCCACCATGCTGTTCATGGCGATGGCGGTGAGTTCCGTCTTGCGGTCGCCCAGCAACTGCGCGGCGAGCAGGAGCGTGTCCTTCGTGAGAAGCGCGGCGTCGCCTTCCTCGCTCGAAATGTCGAGAACGAGGTCGCTGGAGTCGTGCGCCACGTTGCGAGCGAAAACGCCCTTCAGGACGGCCATGAGACGCGCCTCGTTGCGGACGTTCCAGTAGTCCGCCAACTGGTCGGCGATGACCTTGATGGGGTCAGCACCAGCCACGTCAGCCGCGATGTCGTTCGAGCCGAACGCCTTGCCACGGCGGATGATGGGAGCGATGTCCTGCCCAGCCGTGATGTTCTGCGGCTGGAGGTCGGACTCGTCGAGACGCTGTTCTCCGCGATTCGAGCCAGTCGTAATCGCGTTGAAGAACGGGAGGTTGACGAAATTCCCGCCAAATCCAGCCTCGTTGCACTTCTGCTGGATAAACGGGTCGGCGACCGCGATGCCCGACTTGAACAGTTTGGAGCGGTCGAGGACAGCCTTGGCGAAATACTGCGTGAACGCGGTATTCGACACGATGTTTGAAAGATTGGTGAATGCCATTTTGTGTTCCTCTTTCGTTTGGAGCGTTTTACGACTCGGCGGGAGCCACCCCAGCCTCCGCCATCATCGTCTTCGCGGTGTTCGGTTCGGCGTTCATTATCTCAATCTGCTTGGTGAGATTGAAACTGTCCGCCTTCCACGGGTTCGCAATTCCAGTGAACTTCGAGGTGTTCGGGTCGCCCTTGACGCCGCTACCGCCCTTCACGGCGGCGGCAATCATCGACGGGTTGTCCGCCTTGAACTGGTCGAGTACCGCTTTCATGGCGTCGGCGTCGGACACGTCCGTGTCGCCAACCGACAGGTCAATCAGGCGTTCCAGCGCGTCGGGGCTGATGCCCTGCGCGGCGGATATGCCAGCCGCCTTCACAGCCGCACGGATTGCGTCCATGCGGGCGTTCGCCTTCAACTTCTGCTCGTTAGCCGCGTTGACAGCCTCCAACCTCGCTATCTGCTTCTGCATCTTGGCGATTTCCGCCGTGCTTCCGCCCTTCGCGTCGTTTGCCGCCTTCTCCGCCGCTTCCAGTTTCTCGGAAAGTTCCTTGACAGTGGCGTTCTGCGCTTCCAGTTTCGACAGAGCCTCCTTCGCCTCCTTCTCCGCCTTGCGGCGGGCGGCGGCAGATGCCGTGTCGATTTCCTTCTGCGGGTCGTACTGCTCAACAAACGCCTTTTCCTCGGCGGTGAGAGTTTCGCCCTTCAGCAACTTTGCGAGTAGTTCCTTGATGTTCATGTCTTGTTTACCCTTCGCGGTTTCCGCCGTGTCGGTGCGCTTTCGCGCAGGTTGTCGCTCCGCATTTGCGAGGGGGAGTGTTCCTCGAAGATGTCGGTATTATATCACACGGCGGCGTCGCGTGTCAATGGCGTTTTTTGCCCCTCGCCGCGCCGCCTGATTTCAGCCTTCGCCCGCCGTGCCTCCTCCGTGTCGTCGGACTCTGCCATTTCGCGCAGTTCGTCGTCGGTCTTATCGGACAGGTCGTCGTCTCCGCCCTCGCCCGTCGCGTCGTTGTCGCCTGTGCCGTCGTCGTCGTCAAACGGGAGCGTCACCTGCGGCTGGAGTTTGTCGTCGGGTATCGCGTCTATCTCCGCCATGATGCCGTTGTACGTGTCCTCGTCCACGCCGCCCGTTTCGAGGAGTATGCGCATCGCCGCCTTCAGGCACAGGCGGCGCATCTTCGGCGTGATGTGCGGCAACTGCGACATTTGCGTAATCGCGTCGGCGAGTTTTTCCACGTCCACCACGTCGAACTTCGTGTTGTACACGGGGTCATACTTTTTGAACGACGGGTCAAAATACTCGGACAGCATCACCGCAAGCCGCTCCGCCCTCTGGAGCAACAGGGCGCGGTTCCCCAGCGTCGCGTTCGTGTCCAACTGGTCGAACGACTTGCTTTCCGCCGTCTGAACCTGTCGGCTCTCGCGGTTGAACAGGGCAAGACCGCACATATCGAAAAGCAACTTGCGCTTGCGCTCCTGCTCCTTCGTGACGAGTTCGAGGTCGCCGCTCGCGGGCTGGATGTAGCGCGTGACGCCCTTCTCCTCCGCCTGCTCGTAGAACGGGTTTTTGCGCCCCTTGATTAGTTCGCGCTGGAGGATGATAAGTTGCTTCGCCCCCACCTTGTCGAGCGACACGTTCGTTTCGAGCGTGTTCAACAAGCCCATCGGGACGACCAACTGCGGGTACACCGCGTCCGTCAGCGTCTCGTTGTGCATGGAGTCGTAGTTCATCACCTGCGCCTGTATGTTCTCCACGTCGTCGAACCACCATCCTTCGGACGACGGGTTCCCCACGAGGATAAAGGGTATGCTGTCGAGACCCTTCACCTCCTCGTGCGTGGCAAGCGGGAACGGCACGGGCTTGTCAGCCTCCTCCGTCTTGTACACCTTGCCGTCGGCGGGGTTCAGGTAGAACAAAGTCGAAAGTCGGCATAAAAGCGGCTCCTGCATCGGGTCGGTATTGTTGAACACGAGCGTCCGCACCACTATCCAGCGGAGCGTCCCGTCCGCCTCTATGCACCAATCGGGGACGGAGCAACTTTCCCATAGCCGCCAGAATACGGTCGGCTTGTTTTCGAGCGTCTGCGGAAGGGGGTTGCCGAACTGGTCGTACTTCGGAGAGGTCGTGTCAACCTGAATCCAACACCACTGACCCGTCGTCAGCGCGTCGCACACCCTGCCCATGAAGTCGTTGACGGAAACTCCCTCGCCGCCCGCCTGCGCCGTCCACTCCTCGTCCGCGCCCTTGCGCTCGGGCGCCTTCTTGAAAATGTACTGCCGTATTTTCGATACTATGCGCTGTGCGTCGTTGACGAGGCAAGACCGCTCCTTGCGCCCAACAATGCCCTCCTCCTTGTCGCCGAACCACTGCGCGTCCGTCTCGTTCGGGGCACGCCACAGGCGGGCGTCGATGTAGTCGCGCCCTCCCGCGTTGGCGAGTCTGTTCAGGTCGAGTTGCGGCATCCGCTTCGTGTAGAAGGGATGCTTCCGAGTGCTGATAATCGTTCCCATCCGTCGTCCTCCTTGCCGCGTATTATATCATATTTGCGCCGCCGCGCAAGAGGAACTTGACCCACGAGTTGTCGGGAAAGACGGCGTCGGGCTTGCCGAGAACTTCGCCGACAGCCCTTACCACGCCGTCGAGGTTGTAGTCGTGTCCGCCTATCGCCACGGCTGGCCTGCTGTGCGCCATCAACTGCTTCAGGTCGTGCGAGACGGCCTCGTATGTGTGGCATCCGTCCACGTAGGCGAAGTCCACCTGCGCGTCGGGATGTCTCTTGATGAAGGTGTCTACCGTCCCCTTGACCTTCACGACGCGGCTGTCGCCCCCGTGCCGCCAGTCGAAGTCGCGCTCCACCTGCGCCATGTCCGTGTACGAAGTGCCGTCGTCCGCGTCGTAGAACATTCGCCACGGGTCTACGCAGTATATTCGGGCGATGCGCCCCGTGTTCAGGAACTCTTGCGCCGACTCGCCCCTGTACGACCCGATTTCCACCATCGTCATCGGCTTCGCGCACGGGAGCGACGCGACGAGCGACGCCAATGCCCTTCGGCTGTCCTCCGTCGGGCGCATGACCGCCATCCCCCTGCGCAGGAGCGGCTTCAATAGCCACCTCGCCGCCCTCACCGCCAACTGCCTGATTTTCCGTCTTATCATGTTTTCCTCCTGTCCTGTATTGCCGCTACATTCCCCATTTGTGCAGAGAGTCGCCGTAGCGTATCTCGCTCTCCAGCGCATAGCGCACCGCGTCAATCGTGTGATTGTTCGCGTCCACATACTGATTCGTCAGGTCGCCGCTCCGCGTCCGCTTGAACTCGTAGCGCGTCCACTCCTTCACGGCTACGGGGCATTTCGCGGGGTCGATGATTATTGCGCGGAGCGAGCGTAGCCAGTGCAGTCCGTCCTCCACGTAGTTGGGAGCCTTCCAGCACTTCGTGACCTTCCTCGCGCCGAGCGTGTTCAGGCGTTCTATCGCCTTGCGCTCCGCCGAGTCCGCGTTCACAATCTTGTTGAGGAGTCCGCGCCGCTTTATCTCCTCGTATATCGCCTCCTCGAACTGCCCGTGCTTCACCCATTCGCCGTAGATGTACAGCGTCTTGTGCTTCGCGTCGTAGGCGACGGACATGAGCGCACAGGGGTCGTTCTCGAAACCGAAGTCCAGTCCGTGCCTGTGCGTCTGGATGCCGTCAAGTTCCTCCTGCGTTATCGTTCGGCAGTGTACGCGGGTGAACACCTCCGCGCCCGTTCCCGTAATCTCGCCGAGGTATTCGTGGCGGAACGCCCGTTCGT
>JAEEGL012556922.1_pt1 | contig 48974 bp, 35 predicted proteins | sample 9134231 | NCBI WGS metagenome assembly JAEEGL01 (sample SAMN16246548, study PRJNA631951) | gut metagenome | biome: gut microbiome; feature: rumen; material: fiber-attached | host: Bos | place: Iran: Karaj | collected 2018-10 | reverse complement strand
CATCCTCAGACAATATAGGAGCGTCAGAACCAAAATCACTGCTATTCGCTCCTGACTTTTCACCACTTAGAGCACGGCTGGTTTCATTCCTGAATCCGTTGGTTCCCGCTGCGGTGCCAAGACCATGGTTTGATAATCCAATAACGCCAAAAGTCTGAAGCGGCAGATACAGTGAAGAATCATAATTAACGCCATTGTACTCTACAACAGCCTTAACCACTATCTGGGTCTTTCCGGGATTCTCTCCGGTAACAGTGCTCTGATTGGTTCCTACACTATAGGTCTTTTTATAAACTCCACTTCCGAGATTACCCACATGCTTGGAGCCATTATCTCGAATATTTACTGTCCACTCAGCCTTCTTGGAAAAATCTTTTACCTCAGGAGTGTCCGATGTAGAGGTCGCATTTGCAATAAGTTTAATTATCTGATTCTCACCCTTTGCAACCGTTACTTCCGCCGGATCCGTACCAATACGAAGATTGGCCTTTACCTCAAGAATAAGTTTTGCGGTTCCCACCGTAATGGTTTCGGTTCCGGTTTTAAGCGCCTTAAACTTGACGATATATTTATCGCCGCTCTTTGTGACTGTCTCTGCCACTACTATATCTTTAACTTCCATTGAACTGTTAATTGTATCAACAGTAACACTGGCATCTCCTGATTTTAATATCTTAAGTTCCTTATAAGCATATCCGTCGTCTGCCTGATCACCAAAGATATCCATCTCTGCTCTTGCCTCTGACCAGTACATACCGGAAAGGGGCCATACGCCGTAATGAACATTTACATCCCTGTTAAATACTAGATCCTTTTGCGTAACAACAGTCGGAAAGGGATAGTTTAAGCCGTCCAGTTCCTTATGATTGCCCGGGAAGCTGTATTTACCGTCGATATTTGCGTTATTCTGTTCAACTGTAACCCAACCATATTTACCGACAACAGTACTCTGTTCTGCATTAGTCCAACGCGCTTTTGCAGTTTGTCCACCAGCTGTGGGAGCAAGAACAATACTAGGGTTATTCAAAGCCTCCTTTATATTTGGATACGTGACATATTCTCTTATTGTGTCAGTTTGGTTATTTCCTAATATGTATTTATATACTGTCACACTTCCTTTTCCTGAAAGCTGCTTATAAGTTTCAGGTGATGGATGGACGTCAATATCCAAAGTGTTGGAACTGGTTATTCTTTGGTTATTATAACCGGTCACACGGCTGCAATATGCGCCGCCACCCCGAAGCATGTTATCAAAGAAGGTTTCATCAGCCTGGGTGTTATCATTAAAGATGTAATTAGCAGTTTCATTAAGAGCTTCATATGGAGACATCTTCGCAATGTGTGATCCATCCGATCTGATCTTGAACTTTGCAGCATGTTCTACCTTGACGTGCTCAAATGTATTCAGATAATGACAGTTTATAACATGTACCCTTAGAGAATTAGATGTACCCTCATTGCCATATCTGTCTGCAAGAGAGGCTATCATAGTAATAGACCTAATGCTTCCTCTCATCTCAGGGAACTCCACGTAGGTATAGCAGTTAACCATGGTAGGAGATGCATCATCACCACTATCCTTATTTGTAAAGTTCTGATAGTTCATACTGAAGGCACTACCTGCTATACCTGCGATATACACATTCATACTATTAGCTCTGTCGCAAATAGCACCTTCTTCTTCGGATTCTGCTATAACACTTCCGTTCTGCCTCCTTGATTCAGCAAGAGTAGCCTTGCCTACATTGATACTTCCACCTGAATAGCAGTTAATGGCCGTACCGGGAAGCGCACCAACAAGACCACCTGTACGAACATAATCTCCCCAGGTGGAATGACCGTTATTGTGAGTACAATTGATCTCAATATCCGTTACCGCCGAGCAGTTTTTAACATCAACTCTTGTAGCACCGACAAGTCCGCCTACATTAGACTCACCACGAGTCTGGCGATTTGTACTTTCGTCCTTGATCTTATATCCTGCAACAGCACAGTTTTCTATAGCTCCCGTTCCTACGGCTGCATCAGCATATTTATATGCGATACCCACAAGACCACCTATGCTGTATCCGCCTTCCTTTAAAACAGACCCGTCTCTTCGTTCTATAACGCAATCCTTGTCTGAATAGAGAATAATATTCTTAAGACCCGCACTAACGGTAACGCCAAATACGCCCACCGAGAAAGCATTTGAGCTGATGTTGATATTTGTTATCTTGTAGCTTTGTCCATCATAATTACTTCCAAACCATGCATAAAGGGTAGCATTATAATTGGAATAGTTACTTGCATTATGACTTGCAGCTATCGGTGTGTAGTTGGATATTACAGGATTCCCACTCTTGTCCATTCCGCTGGCATCATGAGTCTGCAGGAATTCAAGGGTTTGGTTATGTCCGGCATCGGCCTTTTTCTGCGTGCCCTTTCCTGTTACCGTAGCATAAGCAAGATAAGGGAAGCTCTTATAAATACTTGTATCATCTTCAGCAAGTTCGGAAACATTCTTCTTATTTGCATTCCAATTGATATACTGGAGCTGTTCTACAGTACGGATCTCGTAAGGATTCGATTTTGAATCGGTTTTTGTTCCCGGTTTTATACTGTAATCCGTCTTATTGATGCCATCCTGTGAGGTAACAGTCAGCTTTGAAGGATCGCCATCTTTTAATGACATTGCATTAGCGAAGAAAGGAGCCACATAGAAGGTCCTTGTTACACCATCCTTAGTCAGATTCCATTCTCCGTTTCTGATATCCGTATTGTTATCTGCATTTACAACTTGATCTGCTGAATAATTCAAATAAATATAATTATCATAATCCGTAGAATTAGCCTTAAGCGTCCTGTAGGGATAGAAGGTATAATCAGGCACCTCTTTTTGCAGCTCTTGTTGCAGCTTTTGTTGCAGCTCTTTAGCCTCGTCTGAAAGACTGAATGATGAAGGCACTCTAAGTCCGGTAACTGAAGATGTTACAGAACCTTCGCTGCCCTTTTTCACATAATAACCGTAGCCGTAGTCTACTATAATACCCTTATCGTCATGGGCATTACAAAGGGTGGATCCCGCAAATTCAGCATTATTGGTCGGATCTACTCCTGTATAGGAGAAATGATATCCGGCATTACCGCCTTCTTCTTCCTTTTCCCAATAGAAGATACCATACCCTCCCATGCCGGGATTCTTCTGCCAGTCACCGTAATGGATATACTGATTCCTGATATCTTTAACTACTGCCCTATAGGGATAATCCTGGTTATCCTCATTATATCCCGGATAATCTACAGTTTTTTCAGCCTTTTGTGTAGTCTTATCTGCCTCATTAACGAGATCACTTCTTGACTTCGCTGTACCTGCACCCACATCCCCTGTATAGGTATAAGAGTAAAGATGATTAACGTAAGAATATGTACCGTTGCTCAGATAATTGCATTTTCTGATACTTCCTCCATTAGGCGCAAAAGCATATACAGTAGTATTACCTGCAGAAACAATGTGCTCTGCGCAGTATGTAGATGAAATCTCACCACTATTTATGGCAGCAAAACCACCCAGAGTTATGGAACCGCCTCTGGGATTAACGACCTCGATATGGCCAAGACTGTATGAATTATTAATGGTTCCGGAGTTTCTTCCGGAAAATCCACCGATAAACACGGTAGTATAGTTAGTGGTAAGCTTGATCTGGGGCGTATCTGCAGAACAATCGGATACAGTACCTTCGTTCTCTCCTACCAGTCCTCCGGCATAGATATAGCCGTTGGTATTTCCTACGATAGTTCCCCTGGTATCAGCCATACAATAACCGGCAATCGCGCAGTTAGTTATATTTCCCTCTTCGCAATTCATTCCAGCCAATATACCAAGATAAAGCTTTTTATTCTTGTTGATATCTTCATCTGAACCCGCATAATGGTAAACCTTTGCATTTTTAGCAACATAATAGTGTTTTACTGATCTTGTATCCTCAAAATTGCCAATATTAGGAACAGTTACATCTTTTTCATCATAGTCAGCAAAAAGAACAATATTACTGAGATTTCCTTCATTTATTCCAAAAAGACCGGTATAGCAGGTTCCGCCGGACTTTCCGCTTTCCAAAACAAAGCTGATATTACGGATCTTATAGCATCCGCCGTTGTAGTTTGCCTTAAAGCTTTCAGCCTGGGAAAGGCCAATAGGATTCTGACGAACTATGCAGCTTCCCTCAGGAATATCGCTGTTAAAGTATCCTTGCCAGTCATAATCCGTATAGCTTATATCATAGGTCTGTCTGAAGGTACGTCCCTCTGTAGAAGTTCTGTAAAACTTATAATACAGGCTCATATCGTACAGATGTCTGGCAGAACGAACATAGATAGTTCCGTTAGGCTTAAGCTCCGGTACATTAATCTCAGAGGAACCGGATTTGATGCCCAGATAGCCTACTGCCCTGGCAAAATGAGGATTGAAATAGAAAACCTCAGTATTTGTTTCTGTTCCGTCTTTTACGTATGTAACCTCCACCTTGGTATAGAAAGGCGAAGCAGTTCCGAGAGGATAATTGACATAATTATTCTTGAGCTTATAGATGAGATAAGTCTCGTCCTCATACTCAGACTCCAGTGGTTCTGCTGTCTTAAGATCGATCACCTCTTCATCCGACGTAGAGCCCCCTGCAAAATAATACTTGACCTTGGCAGAATCCGGTACCGGCGCGGTATTATCATTCTTCTTGAATACGAGACCATATCCATCCGCCTTGACAGCTTCACCGTGTTCAAGATTGTTATAGAGCACATTATAATTACCGCCATAGAACCGAACGTTGCTTCCGGCCTTGACGTATTTCTCATAATAACAAAGAGCACCGGCTGTGAAGTCCTCTTCCCAGTCTCCGTAGTGCACCATACTTTTCAGTCTGGGCTTTGAATATATAGAAAGGGCCATGCCGTCCCTGAGGTTATAGGGGCAAGTATCTCCCGGATCAGCCTCAAAATCGGAACCAAGTGCAGTCAGCAAAAGTTCACTGATTGTTTTGGTCTCTCCCGGTGACGAAAGTTCCTCCACATTCTTGGTGTTTTCGTCATCATTTACATTACCCGCATTTCCGGAATTTGACTTGCTTTGCGGGAAATAATACACTTTTCCATCTGAATTGGTAATATCAGCAGCGGTAGAAAATGTGCTGGTATTTTTGGTCACATTCATTTGAGTAAAGGCATAGCTTGAGGATACGAAGTTTATAGTTCCGTTCGCCAAACCCGACTGAATAGCGCCATCCTGAAATCCCGCAGTATAGCAACTATACATTTTTACAGTACTCGAAGCAGCGATCCTTCCAATGAGACCGCCGGTATCTGCTCCGTAGATATAACTATCAGCATAGCATTTATTGAGTTCAACCGAAACAACAGAACTCTCTGAACCCACAAAACCGATGAGTCCACCTGAAGCTCCGTTTGAATCAGTAGTGTCTATCACCGTGGAAGCATTAGAATTTTTTATTACAAGACTAGGATTACCGGTTGATGCATCCGAACTGTCATGGACAAACTCACCTATAAGTCCACCGGAGCGTGTTTTTCCTGACATCCAAATTCCCTTAGCATCCAGATCGTCCTGTATATAAGAATCACCGGTTTTCTCTGCGATTCCGTAGGGTGAACTATTCACATTATATGAGGTGCAATACTCGTCTGTCATATAAAGGGCACAGTTCTCGATGGAAAGGCTCTCATTATTCTTCATAGAGAGCCTGGCAATAAGTCCACCCGTCACTCCGCTTCCGGATATCCTGGGATTTGAAATAGATATATTTTTAATCTTACTTCCATTGAATCCGGCAAATAATCCTGCATTTGTAACCGTTTTAGTTGCCGTGGATCTGATAATAAGTCCGTTAATGCTGAAATATGTTGAACCAACGAATCCTTCAGATCGCTCAGTATGAGCGCTGATACCCGTTGCTGCCACATAATTAAGAGTATAGTCTCCGTAAAGAGAGGCTACGTGGGAATTCTCAATGGGTGAAAAAGGCATGATGGAATAATAAGGATTCGCCTCATCCTTATCAGAATAAATGCTGGCCCAAAGATGTTTCCCTGTCTTTGTAAAGTCAATTGAAGCAACCTGATATGCGCGAATAGAAGGCTCTGTTACGCCACTGCCTATGCCGCTTATATCGGTGCTCAGATTCTGAAGGTGTCTTGGGTATGCCAGGTACGCAGCATAGTGATCACCACCATCAGACTTTTTACCGGATCCACAGGCAAAAAGGCTGTTATCAGTAGCGGAATTCTCACTATCGACTGAAATGGTCCTTTCCGTGCCATCCACAGATATAGCTGATACCTTTACCTCTATATCCTCTCCAGGCGTAAAGTACTTACCTGCAGGACTCAGTTGGATCGGCACCTTGCTCTCTCTTATAACAGGCTTAGGATCATCTCCTGTTGTCTCACCGTAGAATCTGATGCCGGTACTGATATCCGTGGCTGCATCATTGCAGAAAAGACTCTTGAAATTGCCCTCCTTAAGATTATCCAGAACGATCTCAAAGGAAACCATCTTGGCTTCGCTAAACTTATTAGAACCCTTTAGCAGATTTGCTCTATAGTTTTTAAGGATCCCACCTCTTGTGGCATCCTGCTCATCATAAATTATCTTTGCCGAGGCGCCGCTTTCCTTACCGGTAACGGTTATCTCAAACTTAAGCTTTTCGATATTATCAACTTCGTCTTTGGGGATATGAACTATGATGGGCGCAGTGAGTTCATCCATATTTCTTAGATGTCTGATGGGATCACCGGTATAATTACTATCTGTCTGGCCAACTGTTACACCATACTCATCTGTAGCAAGTTCAGGAAGATTGGCCGTTTTAGCCTCATAATATCCCAAATATCCGTTGAACTCGTGCATCCTTTTTGACACAGAGCTTCTCAGATCCGAAAGTGAATCCGAACCTGAAGGAGTATAATACAGCGCGGGAGAAACACTACTGCTGTAGAAAACAGAATTGACCTGAAGACTGGAGGGATTATACTCTACTATGATGCTGTCACCGTAATAGTCAGCGCCTATAGCACTGCCATTCTCCCCCAGTACTATATTAAGTTTGGCAGCATCAGCACCAAGAGAAGTTCCCACATCCTTTTTCACATAAAGGATCTTGACAGGATCACCCGATACTCCGCCAAGGGCTTCGTTTGCGTCCTGTAGAGTCTCCACCTTGACATGCTCAAAGGCGTAAACCTCCTGCAAATGGGCAGAGATCGCAGTATACATGCTCTCTGCAACCTTGTCGGATGAAGCCTGCCTCATATTTCTGAGCATGGAAGAAGCCGCCACTACTGCGACGGAGCCCAGGATCACTATAACGGCCATTGTGACCAAAAGTTCTACAAGAGTAAAACCGGATTCAGACCATATTTTTTTCCAGCTAAATCTCTTCATATTTTCACTCCTCAAACTGTAACAGAGGGTGGTTTCACCGTAAACTCTTCATCGGACAATAATAAAGACTTATCATCCTTGTCAACTACTACTATCTTTACTTTGTACAGTTTATTTGATGCATCCCACTCAAGTGACATACCGGCCAAAAGAGAATATCCTCTTCCTTTTTCCACATCATATGAGCCGTCCGTTACTGCTTTAAAATACTTGCCCGAATAGTTGTCCCCGGTTATAACGATCCTGCCATAGGTATTCGGCGTAGATCCGCTGACCTTTGTATATGCACCGGTGCCGGTATTCACGTAGAAACTTATATTACTCCCCATATTGTGCGTACCGCCTGACCAGGAAATATCACCGGTCGGAGAAACGGTCACTTTATTTGAAAACATCAGCTCATCTTCAACAAACTCTGAAAGAGATGCACATAGGAACTGCGCCTCCGTCCTCTGAACCGTCTTATAGAAATTGCGAAAAGCCACAACTATAACAGAGGTTATGGTAGCCGTAGCAAGAGCCATGATAAGGGCTGCTACAAGAAGCTCCGTCATGGTAAATCCGCTCTTTCCCCTAAGGATCTTTTGTATTCTTTTTTTCAATGAATTATCTTTACTCATAATAATACAAAGTCCCTGATGAATCCTTCATTTTATACTTTTTAACTGTTTTTCTGGTTATGGTTCCGGTGCTTGTGGTGATCTCAACGGTCGCACCGGTAATAGCAGTTGCATCAGCCTGGTTCACGAACATAGTCCGATTCTCTGTAGCAGAATTAACTCTGGCTGCAGCCACGATAGCGCCGGCAAGCATCATAAAAGCAAGGACCACAATAAGCATGGAAACAAGCGTCTCCACTATAGTCTCCCCGGATATCTCACTGAGCTTTCCTATAATTCTTTTTATCTGTATTATAACACTTTTTTTCATTTCTTTTTAAACCTGCTTATATTCCACTTTGGAGTTGCCGGTGGTGTAGCCGGCTCATAAACGAGCCTGACTTCCGCAGAATAATCACCTGACTTTATAAGCGCTGTCAAAGCCACGCCGGGATCAACCTCAGTCCATTGAATAGTTGCGGAAAGTGCGGAACTTGCATCCGTATCGCCGATCACATCCACAGACCAAGTATTACCCTCAGCCACGGTATTAAGCGCTGTAATAATGTCTGTATCATTCGATCCCAGATAATTCGCAGCGCTTACCACTGCCAGTCTTTCCTGCTCCCGAGATTTTCTGGCAGATGATCTGCTAAGGTTTGACAGAGCCACATTGACTATAGTTATGCAAACAATGGACGCTATCAAAAAGACAACCAAAGCAAACACTATAGTGGCTCCCTTATTATTTTTAAGCATTTTTTTAATCGTTTTTTCCATATCAAATGCCCAGTAAACTCAAATAATAAACAAGTGCTATTTTGCCCACAAACATGGCCGTCACAACGCCCATGCAGAGAAAAGGCCCGAAAGAAATAAGGTCTTTTTTACCCTTCTCTTTTCTAAGAACCTTAAAAGCTGCAAATATCCCGCCTATAAGTATTGCTACAAAGAAGGCGAAAATTACATTTTTCCATCCAAGAAACAAACCGCAGGCCGCCATAAGCTTTATATCTCCGCCTCCAAAAGCCTGTGGAATAGCCAGAGACAGAACCAGCATAAAAACGCTGATCATAAAAAAGCCGATAAGGTGCTCATACCATGGAGCATCGTCAACAAATACCGCAACTGCACCTAAAATAAGTACAGCAACTATCAGCCCATCAGGAATAGTCATTGTGTCATGATCGATAAAGGCCACACAGGTCAGAACCGAGCATAAGGCAAAGGCAAGGATCGTGTAGATACTGATCCCATAAAACCGTAAGCTCAAAACTGCAAATATGCCACCCAGCACCTCTACCAGCGGATATCTGGCAGAGATCTTTGCCCCGCAGTATCTGCATTTTCCACAAAGTAGTCCCCATGATAATATCGGCATCATATCGAAAAAACTCAAGATATGGCCGCAATTCGGGCACATGGACCGGCCTCTTATAAAGTCTTCTTTTCTGGGCAGCCTGTATATGACAACGTTCAAAAAACTGAAAATACAGGTCCCGAAAATGAATGCTAAAACATAAAGTGCTATTTCCATCTCAATAGATTACTTTTCCCACAAACGGATCTGCTTCATGATCCGGCTTCTTTCTCCGGATTTTTTTAGGATATTGGCAGCCGTAGTGTGTCTTTTGTTAATATTATTATAAATGAACTTTCCCAGGGTATAAGACCATAAAGCAGGCCAAGCCACAGGATACTTACCGGCTTCAGGAAAGTTGAGTTTCATCTGATGATGAAACTCTCTTATGTACGAGATCAGACTAGTATCCCTGAGCATGACCATACGATCTTTTTCAAGGTCTCCGAACTCTCCGCCATCCAGCACCTCACGCATAAACAGAGCTGCTGCTCTCCTGTCTATGGCATTTTTATTAACATCGATAGCCAGTCCTCTCAAAGCCTTTTCGGAAAGCCCAAGATAAGTATAACATATTCCTGTTATCATATCGGAAAAACCTGACAATCCGGACTCGGATACAAGTCTTTTATATTCGCCGGCTATATCAGGCCTGCAATTATCAAATCTGTCATTCCAATATGCTACCCAATCACAAAGCAGTTTGAGTCCAAAGCCTCTTCTGAGAAAATGCTGAAGCATATGAAGAAGGAGTTCATATGCCTGATACTTATCATCCAGGATCGGAAGGTCGACACCCATCACTTCCCAGCAAATGATATGCTCTGCAATATCAGGCACAAGGTAATCCATGTAATTGTTGATCCTGTCATTGTCAAAGGGCTCTGCCAGTAAAACATGGAGTTCGATCTCTATTCCGGCCTTTCCCTCCAGCACGATCTGATGCAAAGCCGGCTGATAGTCGGAAATCTTATATCCATCGTTTTTCAACATTGAAATAACCTTATCTTTTTTGTCGATATCACAAAGTAGGATATCTATATCTCCGGATTTTCTGTACTCCGGATAAGGATAAAAAGATGATACTGCAGCCCCCTTTAAAACTGCGATCCTAACGCCTTCGTTTTCCAGCAGACTGCAGATCCGCCTGGTCTCAAACAATAGCCTGTAACTCTGCAACGTGATCTGCTCCGTATCACGTCTTATCCTCTCATACAAAGCTCCGCTTTTTCCGGTGCACTCAGAAACCGTCTCGAATATAAGAGAAGAGACTGCATGAGCCCGGGCAATATCACCTATTTCATCTCCCAGCACCACATTTTTATATCTGTCGGGATGACCTGTTACAGATGCTTTCAAAAGCGCCAGAAGCTGTCTCTCCTCCCTTAAAAGAAGATTATCTTTTTTCATTTTATCCCCTTTTTTTATTGTATAAAAACTTCGCTTTTTCAACAACAAGTGCAAATTCCTTTTTTTTGAAAAAGCAAACCAGATAAAACAGATCCACAAAGATCACACAGAAGAATAATCTGAACACAAGCAGGATCAAAAGCTTATCATTTCCAATGCCCAGCAAACCTTCACAATATCTGCTGAGATAGTCTGTCAAAAACAGACATACCCCAAATACCAATGAATACAGGAAATATTTCTTAAAATAACCCCACAGAGGTGTGTGGAGTTTGTACTTATACAGCACAAAAGGCTCCACCCAGAAAGACGTGGTCATGGTCGCCACAAAGGTCCCCAGGAAAACGCCGATAAAACCAAATTTCATGGTCAAAAGCACTGATGCAACTATATTGATAAGTGCCTCTGCCACCGCCTTGTATCTGTCGTAATAGAAAAGTCCACAGGCATCTCTGTATACGATAGTGGCTCTCCGCATACCGGTCACATAAAAATTGATAGCTATAACCAGCATAGGCCAGTACTCATAGGCATAGGTCTTTCCAAAGGACAGAAAACTAAATGACGGCAAAAGCATGAAGATACATATGGACGCCAGACCGAACATCCACTGCCCCACAAAGAAAGCACAGTCAAATATCCTGCCGGCACGCTCCTCATCCTCAGTAACAGAAAGATTTCCAACGCTGGCTGTAATGCTGTCAAAAACCTCATTAAGAAGCTGTCTGATAGATGCAAACACAAGAAAATTGTTGGCGTAAATACCGGCATTGACAAGGCCCGTCATGGCAGACAAAAGGATATTGTCTGTGTTGTTGACCACAACATTGCCCACCTTATGCATCAGCATTGCACCGATATTTTTAAAAATGTCATCCTTCTCTTCTTTCGGAAGAGGTGTTACGTTACGATCCTTCAGATAAGGATACTTTCGTGTAGCCAGCAGGGAGGTCGTAACGTTATAACCAATGGTGGCCAAAAGACCGATGCACAAAAACAGGATGAAATTACCTGTTGTTATCAAAATAACGATCTGAAGCACATCCTGGATCACAAGAAAAACCGTATGACAGGCGACACCCACATACCTGATCTGGGATGCATCCATCAGAGTCTTGCGATATATGAAAAAATAAGAAACTACCGCACCGGCAAGATATAATATATAGATCAGCGTAAGGTCTGTCACGTCTCCGGGATCGGATATGATGATCCCCATAAAAGGTATCAGCGCCAGTCCGAAGGCCGTGACCAAAAGAGCTACTATCCTATACAACCTGCGATAAAGGGCCATCACTGACTTTTGTTTTTCAATATCTCCAAAAGCCACGGGTGAATAAAGGGCGTAGGTTATGGCTGTCTCTATTCCCAGTTCCGACAGGGAAAGCACATTGATTATGTCCGTAAACAGACCTGAAACTCCCACATAGGAGGTTGAAAGAACAGCCGTAAAAACTACTCTGACCGCATAACCCATGAGTATGGCAATGATCCTGGAGACCAGTGCTACTGCGGTATTTCTTGCAGAATATTCCGTACGGGTGATATGATCCACAATGGTACCTACTTTTCTAAACTGCTTTTCTCGGGATATGCCGACTGAAACGCTTTTATAACCTGTTTTCTTGCCTTTTTAACGTTGAAATCCCTATTGGGATCGTTGATGCAGATAAACTTGTGAGTATGCTTTCGGATATCATGGCAAAGCCTTCTGTTGCTGTCGGAAAGCTCATAGTAACCGAAATCACGCTCCATATTCACCGGGTGATAGTTGCCCGTAAGCTTCTGATAATCCTTGAAAACATATATGGGAACATCACTGTCCGACCTGAACTTGTTGGAACAGGTTGCGGAAAGAGCCTCACCCTCCAGATTCCAAAGTTTTTCGAAAGTAGACTTACAAAGGTTCATAGGACCATGAACATTGTAAAAACCGGTAAACCTGGGAAAAGCCAATTCCAGCGCATTATAAACGAAGTTTTTAACGGGATATCCCGGCTTAAATACACCGGGGATATTGTGCAAAATATAAGATCTCTTATCAAAATGCTTTGAAAGTATAAGGGCCTCATTTTGAAGCACTCTGGTCATAACAGGATTGTCAGGATTGGCAACCACCGGCTGAAGAGCAAACATGTCCAAAGGTTTACCCTCAACAAAGAAATCCTCCGGCTCTGCAGCATCTGTTAAAAACATATCATCATTGAAGTAAACAAAATGCTCTGAAAGCCCGGGTATCCTGTGAAGATTAAGCTCTATGGGACTGCTGTTAAAAGTCGGCAGATACTCCTCAGGAATAAAATCCCTATGATCTATCACCTTAAGTTTGGGATGGGAGGCTCTCATAAAATCCGGAATTTGTCCGTCTGTGACAAGAAAAATCCTATGGACCCAGGGAGCGTTTTTTTCTATACACCTGAAAAAATACTTAAAAAACCCGTAGTCCCTGTACCTTACATCCCTATTATCAGTAGTGGTAATATCAGTTCCTACACCCTGAGCCTTTTCAAAACTCCTCTTTTTTTTGAGCCATTCCTTATCGGAAGGATCAACCCATGTTACAACAAAATCTATCTTCACCGCCAAACCTCGTAACTTTCATTAAGAGATGCCAGAAATGCATCCACATCCTGTCTAATTTCCGACTGATCAATACCATACTCAGCGGAAAGTGCCGCAGCTGCATCTCCTGCTGATCTTCCATCCTTCAAAAGACAAACGATCTTCTCTCCCACCTCGTTGATCTTAATGGGCTTATGATAAAGAGCACCATCAAACTCACTGTCTATGAGAAAAGTACATCCGGCAGCATGTCTTATATTAACTTTAGAAAAATCTATCAGATCCTTTTTCATAAATAAAATAACCCCAAAAACAAACCCTATTCCACTTTATATGTTACCACAATCTGTTTTCAGTTCAAAGCATGGATTACTGTTTTAGCCCACTATTTTCTGACAATTCTTCACATAGCAAAAAGTTGTACACAAAATTCCTGCAAAAAATATCACAATCGTGAACAATCTCAAGTACAATGTGGATAACCTAATTGACATGCAAAAAAAAACATGATAAAACAATTTTAACAGATATTTTTTCTAGTTTTGTACTTTAGAGGGATTTTGTTTAATAAGGGAGAAAAAGAGGAAATGAGCGAGTATATTAAGCCGGTTGTACTTGGCAATGATGATCTTGCAGAGGGTGTTTACGCTGCAAGTGGTTCAACCGAAAGCACAGACTGCTGGACTGTTGATGGCAGAAGTGTTCAGAGTTGGAATGGTTCACACAATGTATTTGAGATGTCTGCAAAGCATTCTACAGATGTAACTCACATTACTACTCAGGTTGTATTTACTTACACCTTCAGCGCACCAATTACTAATGCATATTCAGAGTTTGACAGCTCATTCTCAGGCAATACAGTTGTCGTTACACGTAACCTACATGCTAACGGATACTACTCAGGTGACAATGTTACCTTCAAAGTATGGGTCAGCGCAGGTGATCAGGCTGCTACTGAGGCACTTACACTTACCGGTATCTCATATGTATGCCGTCATGAGACCAACGTACAGGGCGGAATCGACTGATTTCAAAACACTTAAAAAGCAGGGCCAGGCGCCCTGCTTTTTCTTTTCCATTTTAATCTATCCACGCCTTTGCTATCTCACCAAACCTCGGAAGTTTTAAAGAAATAACTCCATAAGTTGTGGTATCAATTACTCCCTTTTTCTTAAGCCTGTCCCTGTAAACAGAAAAACTAGATGAAGACTCTCCAAGTTCATCTCTAAGATCCGAAACCTTTGCATTGTCTTTTTTCACCAGCATGGAAACTATCATTTTTTCTCTTGGTGAAAGTTCAGACCAAATCTTTTCATATACATAAGATTCCAGGACATCGTCATATTGAGATATCACTGTTTCATACGTACAATCCTTGTTTTTACTACGAGCCTCCCAAAACAAATAGCCCAACGCCTGATAAGCAAAAGCGTATCCCTTGGTAAGTTTGGCCATGTTCATTGCGTCGTCGCTATCAATCCTAAAGATCTGAGCATAACTTCTGGATACCGCGCCAATTCCAAGGGGCTCCATAACAACCTTTGGTGCTCGATAAAGGAAAGTGAGTGTCTTCTCATTTTGCAGGTTATAGATATTCTCATACAAACCTGTCATGATGAGAAATACCGGAAGTCTTTTTCTGATAAGAAGCTGAAATACGCTTATAAAAGGCTTAACAAATTCGTTCCCGGCAATCTCATCGATCATGATCAGAACTTTCTTATCCATTTTCTTGAGTTCCTCCAACATCCTCTCAAGAGCTGTCTCTATATCAAATATCTGATTCCCCCGCTCGATAGAAACTCCAAGTCCAAATGCAGAAAGATCCAACTTTGCTTTGATAAAAAGCTTTTTTAATTCATTACGACTGTATAACTTCGCAGCAACAGAATTAAGAATGTCCGAATCCGGAGTAACTCCGATAACGATCCAACCTTCTTTTTTCTCAAATCTCTCCGAAAGATTTGAAAGCATCACAGTCTTACCGCTCCCTCTAACACCTGTTATCATGTAAGCGTAACTTACAGGATTTTCAGAGGTAAAAGCATTCTCTATCTCACTCGATTCTTTAAATCTGGAAATAAAACTCTCCGGTTCAATCCCAAAGGATAAAGAAAAAGGATTTGTAGCCATCTTATAATCTCCTTTTATAACTTGTTATAACTTTATTATTCTTTTATAACTTGTTATATCTTGTTATAGGTTTGAGATCATTTTATATCTTGTTATAGTTTTTTGCAACACTAACCTTAAAAATCGTGACTCATCTTTTCAATTTCCTCTTCGGATAATATTACGCACTTTTTATCCTTGATGGCGTAAACCCTGTTGCAGGCTGAAAGTACAGTGGGCCTGTGAGTCGTAACAATACAGGTTCTGGGATAATCGTCCTTCATGATGTTCTTGAGTACTCTCCTCTCCGTTGCCACATCAAGAGCACTGGTTGCCTCATCCAAAAGCAGGATGGGTGACTTTCGAAGAATGGATCTGGCAATGGAAAGCCTCTGGGCCTGGCCCTCGGAAAATCCGCCTCCCCGCTCCTTGATAACGCTTTCTATACCATCCGGAAGCTTTTCCACAAAATCCCAGGCACAGGCAGCCTTGAGAGCCTCTATGATCTCTTCATCCGTTGCATCCTGCTTTACATTACGCATATTTTCAGCAATGGTTCCCGAAAGCATGGTATTGCCCTGGGGCACATAGGAAAACAGCTTTCTGGTGGAAGGTGTCAGCGGGATCCTCTCAGCATCATAATAGCTTCCGTCTCCTGCCACCACTTCAGCCGTACCGCCGGTGGTCTTCATAAGAGAAAGAAGAAGGCGAAGCATGGTGGTCTTACCCTCTCCCGAGGGACCAACAAGACCCACGATTTCATGGGGTCTTACCTCGATATCTGCTCCATCAAATACCAGATTTCCGTTGGCATAGGAATAGTCTACATCCTTGAGTTCCAGACTTACACCCTCGCTCCTGTGCTTTTCCATAAACTCCACTACCTTGTCGTCATTGGAGTAATCCTCTCTCGGCATATCTATGATATCCATAAGCCTTCCGGCCGAGGTTGTAAGGCTGATTATAGAAGGCACAAGAGATGTAAGGCTCTTGGTGGATGATGTCAGATTAGACGCCTGTGTCAAAAACAGGGTCATAGTACCGTAGGATATGGATCCGCTCCAAACCCGATAGATTCCCCATCCATAAGTAGCATTGGATACAACGAGTCCCACAAAGGTCATAAGCAGAGAGGTCCATATAGACATCCTCTGGAACTCCAGCTTCATATCAATAACTTCCTGCTGATTCTTCTTAAGCTTATCGGTATAGAGTTTTATCAGGTCAAAAGCCTTGATGGTCTGGATATTGGAAAAAGTCTCCTGATTGAATCCGGAAAGCTTAGCACTCATCTCCGCAGATCTCTTATTGTTTCTGACCATGCGGGTAAGAAGTGTCTTTGACAAAAGAATGCTCACTGGAAAACTTCCAAATGCAAAGAGGATAAAGGTCCAGTCATTTCTGATCAACACCCAAAAAGCAATTATGAAATTAAATGAATAGATAAAGATATTGGGAATAAAACTCAAGATACCTGTAGAAATGGCTCCGGTATCAGATCCCCAGCGGGTAAGAAGATCTCCGGTATGATAATTGGTCAGAGACTCCCAATCGGTAACCAGGATCTTTTCAAAGATGTCATTGGAAACCTCGCAGCTCACCTTCATACTGATCTTGGCTGAGATGTAGGAAGTGATCTGTGAGATAACACTTGTAGCCATAGTAATACCGATCATGATAACAAAATTTCGGATCAGTGTACCGTCAAAAGTATAGCCCGTTATCTCGTCAACCAGATCCTTGGAAATATAACTCATCCCCAGTGAAACCAGAGACTGGCTCATGCCCAAAAAGGTATAAAAAACTATGGCAAAGAAATTGTTCCTTGCGTAAGAATAGATAAATTTGGTCTGGCGCCACATTTCCTGCAGGCGGCCTTCTTTTATCCTTTTTACATAAAACTTGAGACTTGCCATAATACTAATTTAAAAAAGAATCCAGCGCTCCCTTTGCGACCTCTGCTGCCTCCTTGTCTACCCTGCACTTTAACTCTGCCAGCAGGATCGACGGCTCTGCCTTCATAGCAAATTCCAGATTCCGCCTGCATCCCTCCCTGGTCCAGGTAGGTGATATCATGCGGTTTGAAAGCGACAGCACTCTCTCACTGCCGGTAATGGGACGGACCTCATTGGTCTCCCACTGGGTTATAAAAAATACTCCGTGAAGTTTTTCCTCAAAAGGTCTGTATATCTCACTTGTTCCGCACCAGGGCAGTCCGTAAACCGTAACTCCCCTGTCTGATATGCCCAGAAGGTTCAGATCACCGTTAAGAAGATCTACACCGAAGTGTTCCTCCCAAAGCCTGGAGTGAGTGGATTTACCCGCCCCGGAAACGCCTGAAAACAGGACTACTCCGTTTTTATACAGTGCCGAAGCACTGTGGATAGCAAAAAATCCTCTACTCTGAGCAAGCACCAAAAAGGCGGAGCGCATTCCAAGGAATACCTCCTTGGCAGCTTCATGAGTCATATTGGAAACATAAAAGGCTGCGCTGCTTCCGTCCTTTTTAACGATTATCTCCTTAAGGTATGTATTGGCAGGATAAATAAGTCCGAATTCGTACCCGGTATCATAGATGAGGATCTCATCGCTTCTGACTATTATCTTGCCCAGCCTGTAATCTGTGCTGCTCCTATCATAAACGCAGATCTCCATATCTGCCCTACCACCCTCGCAGCCAAAGGCATCCAGGTAAGGATACAGCAAAAACTCAGGTCCGGTATACTTGATACGAAGTCCGGCAATGTTATAAAACCGTTCTTCTTCTCCGGCATAGTTTACCACATAACCTTTTCTTCTGAAAAAGATATCTTTTTCGGAAAGTGATTCAATAAACAGATCCACGTCCTTTTCAATTTCGGATCTTGAAACCGAATCTCCGTACTCGGAAAAAAGCAGTTCCACCAGGTCGTCTCTGGAAGCACCGTCCTTGGTCATCATTGCCTCAACAAGAGAGCGTCCTGCCCCCTCCAGTCTGACTCCATGTGAAAATGTTGCTATGGCCTGCCCCTTTGGAAGAAGGTAGGTATCTCCTTTTATTTCTGCCAAGAAGTAATCGTCTCTGATCTTCAAAACATATACCTCATAAGCTTAAAACATCACTGCCTTTTAATAAAACGTCTGAAAAAGCCTGCTATATTCCTAAACCCCTGAGCTACCGTATGCATAAGTGGTCGAAGCGGTCTGCTTATGATCCAAAATCCGCTGTAAAACTTATAACGCACATTATGAGTACTAAACTCCCGGCCCTTACGGTTTATCCTGCTGACCTTTCCCAATACCTGCCGTTGCATGATGGGCCCCTCAAGATCGCTTTGATTATCTCCGCAGAAATAAAGCCGTCCCTCTGGATCAATGCGATGAACCCTGTGAAGTACCAAAAGCCCCGTGTCTCTTCTATACAGAAGGATATCTCCCCGATGAAGTTTGTCCCGCTGTTTAACAAAAGGCTCCAGCTCCACATGATCTCTTCCCGGTATGATGAGAGGATACATGCTGTAGCCTTCGGGAGAGATCCGGGCCTTATGACCCTCCTCCAATAATTTTGCTATATCTATCTTTTCAGTCATGCAAACTACTCCACTACCATATGTCCAACACTGTAAAAGCCCTGCTCATCAACTGTATCATTGGCCAAAGGAATAAGCCTGCCACTCATGGCATCCTTGATGGTGAGTCTGATATCGTACTCGCCCTTATCATATTCTTCTTTCATAAGTTTAAATTTAAATGTTCTTGACTCACCGTTGGACATAGCTGTCATATCAGTTGTTTTTCTGATCTCCTTATAGAAGTTATCCTCACCCTTAACGATAAGGATCATCTCCACATCTCTGTAATAAGGAGCAAATCCGTCATTGGTTATCGTAATACCAAGGGAATCGTTCTTCTTGGGGTACTTGACAACCGCAAGCTTGGCCTTTGAAATATAGTACCTGTAACCCATAAAAGCAGTTATATAATCATAAGCGCTTTCATATGCATCTACAGCCTCGGGATATGGTGTGTTCTTCCATTTTTTGATAACGGCTTCATCATACTCTGAATTAAGGTAAGTAACATGCATCTTGCTAAGGTCCGTGATAGCTGCAGGTATATCATTGTATGGATTGTCGTTGATCACCTCACCACCGTTGGGAACAAGATCACAAAGAGCCTTTTGAAAAGCGATCTCGTCCTTACGAACAGCTGCGATATTGCCATCCTTGGAAGACTTAAGCCTCTTCGAACCGTATGTTCCGGTATCGGACTTGCTTCCCAGCATCCCGTCATTGTAAAGAGAAATATGATCTCTAAGCTTGCCCTCCTTATAAGATATCTCACTTACATCCGAAGTATGAGCTATACCTGAAAGCCTCCTGTACACTCTGGGAGTTCGAACAGCAAGATAGATTTCGGGATCTATGCACTTATGAAGCTTCTTTATAAGCTTTTTCGTACTCTTATCCTTAGAATGCTTGGAACCGTGCATCTCCCCGTAAGCGCCTGCTAAGGACCCCTGAATGATAATGATATCCTGCTTTCTCTCATTAACGATAGGTGCGATCTGCTCAATATGACGAAGCATGATCTTGATATCATCGGGTTCTCTTCCGGAAGCATTGCCGTTCCAATCGTAAACAAATCTGACAATGAGTCCTTTTCCCGTACTGATCAGAGTGTCCATGTATGAAGCAATCTCTGAAAGTCCGGTTTCGGATATGTCACCGTCACGATAGTTAACGATATTGAACTCAGCAAGGGCAAGCTTTTCCTCAGGATGTTTATTGGACTCCTCCACAGCATCCTCTCTGGCCTTTTCGTTTTCCTCATCCTTAGGCTTGAAACTGTAGATATGGTACATGCCCCTGAAGGCACCTCCAATATCCCCATCCTGCTTTTTTCCAAGCTGCTGGGTGACAGACCTTTTGGCCATAAAAATGCTTATAACCGGAGCAATACGTATCCCGGTAATTGCTAGTGTTGAGATCAGTAATACACTTATTACGATTTTTACTATCTTCATCTTACTCATTTCTTTATTATCTTTCCGAGGGGAAGCTTGGCCTCCTCCTCATATCCTGCGCTTGCGAAATAAACGGGTCTGAGGGTACCTGCCTTAAAAAATGAAAGTGACAGGTCATATTTGCCCTTATCCATCTTTGGTAATTCGATCTTGAAAGGCGTCGCCTTACCGCAGGCAATACTGCAATGCCTAACCGGGAAGGGCACTTCGAATCCGCCTATACTTATAACCCCGTCTATATCAAATAAAGCGTTGGCGAATCCATGATTTTCAAAAGTCAAAAGAAACTCATCACCCTCCAGCATTTCTGCATTTTTAAGGATAAATCTGTATCCCATCTTTGCCGATACCACTGAGAACAGATCCATGCCCTTAAACTCATCCTTCAGCGGGTAGATCTCCTCCGACCATTTGCGATAGACATTGGTATCATAATCCCTGTTAAGGTAGTTGATATGCATCTGGGAAAAAGTACTGAGGACTTCTTCCGGCTCCTCAAGATAGGCCTCTGCCCTGCTTTGAACGGATACCACCTCTCCACCGTTATAGATCCTGTGAGTGATCTTGTTTTGGTATTGAAGCTCTTCCTTGCGGCTCATGGGATCCTCCATAAACCCGCTCTGCCCGTAGGTTCCCATATCCGTTTCCGAGGATAGTATAGCATCATTGAAAAGGCAAAGATGCTTGTCATTGGTCTCATAGGATAAAAGCCTCATATATGAAGGACGCCTTACCGCAACCCACATATCGGTTGGAAGAAGTTCGCGGAGCATCTCATGGAGTCTGATGATAAGAGACTCCGTCAAAAACCTGGATCCGTGCATCTCTCCCCAGTTCCCGATGAAAAAGCCCTGCATCATAAAGATCGAATCTTTATGTTCACATAAAACCGGGCATACGGTCTGGATATGATCAAACAGGATCTCCTTGGTCTGAGGCTCCTTCTCATAGGCTCTGCCCTCATAATCATAGGAAAACCTGACAATGATATCCTTTTCCTGCTGCTCGAAAAAAGAAATGATAGAATCCAAAGTGTTAAGAGCCATCATATCAAGGGCACTGTCCTTGTAGTAAGAAAGATCAAACTCTAAAAGGACGATGCTTTCTCCAACTACATCAGGGAAAGTTGCCGCATTCAGATCACATGCTCTGTGAAGCATAAACCTGTAGATATGATAGAAGCCCATCTGCGGATTACAAAGCATTTTGGTTGAGAGGGTATGTGACTTCTTTTCAATCTTCCAATTTTTTTTTGCAAAAATGCTCATCTTCGATTGCTCCTCTGTCTTTCTTAAGCCACTTATATCTAAAACGCACTGCTAAAAGAGACATTCCAACTCTAAACATATATACGATAGGCCTAAGTCCCGAGTGCATACTTTTTCCTGATGTACGATAATGCATCACCGCCGGAATCTCTCTGATCCCAAATCCCAGCAAAAGCATCTGAAGTATCATATTGGCATCCGGATACTTATCGTCAAAATTGGTATATAAGGAATAATACAAAAATGCCCTGAAGGACAATCCCTGAAGTCCCGAAGTAGGATCCATTATCTTTTTTCCGGTAAATAATTTGATCAATCCTCTGAAATACCTGATGGCGATCATCTTCAAAAATCCGGTATCGTACTTGGGCGAATCCTTCAGGAACCTGGAACCTATGACTATATCCGGAAATTTTCCGTTTTCATCGGGAGTTTTCAGTTCTTTGTACAGCCTTTCAATGTTGCTGATATCATGCTGTCCGTCAGCATCCATCTGGATAACATATGAATAATCTCTCCGCACAGCGTATTTATACCCCAGCTGTATAGCCAATCCGTAACCGAGATTGAAAACATGGCTCACAACATGGACCGGAAAAGACTTGGCTATCCAGTTTGTATCATCGGAAGATGCGTCATTCATCACCAGAACATCGGCATAATCAAAAACTCCTGCATCTCTCATATTGCCAAGCACTACCGGTAGGTTCTTTTCCTCATTATATGCCGGTATTATGATCAGTAATTCATGTTCCATAGTTTCTCCAAAGAATTATTCAAACAACAATTTTACCGGATCTATTTGATCCTCATCCTCAAGCGCCGCATTATCGCCCAGTTTTTTGCAAAGATCACGGTCTGAAATAAGACTTATGATCTTATCTGCAATGTCCTCAGGATCCATCCGGCATAATAGTCCGTTAACGCCGTCTTTTATATGTTCTCTGTTACCCGGAACATCGGAAACTATAACAGCTGTTCCAAGGGACATAGCCTCTCTTACAGCTATGCTCCTGCCCTCAAATCTGGAGGCATGAACATAAAGATCAGCCTCTCTGATAAATGGATAGGGATTTGGCACTGTTCCGCAAAGTATGAAATCGGACTCTAATCCTCTCTCCCTGATAAGTTCCTCTAATCGGTCTCTTTCATCTCCGTCTCCAAAAACATACCATCTGGCTTGGATCCCGCGAGACTTAAGCAGAGCCATGGTCTCAACGGAAACATCCACCGCCTTTTGACTTGTGAGTCTAAGAAGAGAAACGATCCTGTGTCCGCTGTATCCGTCAGTAAAGCCCGACTCAAGAGACATCTTTTTTATCCTGCCGGTGTCTAATAGATTTTCAAATACACCGATCTTGCTTCTTATCTCCGGATAAAACTCTGCAAGATCAGCTGCCATGGGTTCCGAAATCGCATAAACCCTGTCAAAAGCCCTGTAGCAGTTCCTATCCAGTCCCCTGGTATATCCTGCAGCAGAATATGGGATGTGAACGAATGCGACCTTGCGGTTTGCTTTCACATGATCAGCCACATAATAGGTGGCACCGCCCTCGATATATGCTACTGCCAGATCATAGCTTTTATCAGGTCTGACGCAGGAATCGGCCAAAAGCCTCCAAAGAATTTTGTCCGGCAAAAACCTGCCCTTACGGAGCATGTCAAAACCATTGGTCATCATATATGGTAAAAGCCCGATACCCTGTCCATTTTTGAAAAATGCCCTGATACACCGTCTTTTTAACAGGCCGCGACCTTCTTTTGAAAGAACACTCACAGGTTTGCAGTCCGAGATCAGACTAACATGATCAGGTATTTCCCTCACTAGTTCACCCTGTCCGGTTATTACCAGAAGATCAATATCAAACTCATCCTCGGGCAAGGCCGATATCAGACTTATAAGCGCCCGCTCTGCACCTCCAATGCCCAAGGTATTGATCACAAATAGGATGCTACGCTTCATTGGAATTCTCCCCGGTAGTATCCGTAAGGACTGACATATCCCTTATATTCTGCTCTCCCATAAGTTTCTTGATAAGAACCTCATTTTCCTGATTCAAAAGAGAAACATGCATTGCCAGTTCCTGGTTCTGTCTTGTGAGTACCGAAATCGTACTTGACATCAAAAACAACAGAAGAAGAATGATAAGGATAATGATAATGGCCGGGATCAGCAGTTTATTATCAATGATGGAAAAGGCACTCCAGTCTCTTTTTATGATACCTACCACCAGGGTAAAGGCCCCGATAAACATCCAGAGAAGCCCATAGGACTCACCCATCTTTTTAATGGCATACATAATAAAATCAACCACTATTATCACTATTCCCACCACTATCAGTATCAGTCTGAAGGGTATCATCTGCTTCCTCCTTATCCTCCAAAAGCTCTTTTCTGGAGGTATTGCCGTTAACACCGATCACAACAAGGTTTTTATCCCAAATATGCTTGACGGCATCCTCTTTATTTTTATCTACCTTTTCCTCTTTTTTGTCATCTTTTTTCACAAGAGGCGGAGGTCCCATCTCTCTGGACCACACAAGGTCCGGAGGCCGTGTTCCCTTACCGTGAGCAATGATATGTCCCACACAAAAGATGTGCCTGTCCATATTGCGCTCGACCCATCTGAGTCTGAAATAAGCCACCGTCCAGGCGGCAAGAGCTCCTGCAAGAAGTCCGGCTCCGTACCAAATGGGATGAAAGTCCTTTGATATCCAGGCTCCCGCAAAGCTTACGGAAAAGAACACGATACCTGTAAGCATGGCACCGAAAAGATCGTTGAAGTAGTACAAAAAGATCATGGCGCCGTACATAAGGAACATAACATAATATCCTGCACCAAGGAGAGGATATATCTGCATGACCAGTCCGGAAAGTCCCACCTGGGGAAGTACCACGACCATAACAAGGAAGATCACCACCGAAATGATAAACTGCAGTCTTGTAAGTTCCAAAAGCTGCATGGAAAGCTGATCAAACATTCTCTTTTTGGCGATCTCTATGTCCGAAAGACGACCACCGATAACTGCCTCGGAATAACCCCTGTACTTTTCGTGGAACTTACGCTCTACACTGGTAATAAAGATGACCGTTGCGGAAATATTGGTCGCCAGGGCCAAAAAGGTTGCCATATCATAAGGCTCTGCACAAACAAAGCTGTCCCTTACAACTATCCTCATATCCGTTGTCCAGAAAACAAAGTTATGTATATAAAGTCCCAGCATATAAAAGCTGTTGCTGACTATAAGCCACCAGTACTTTCCGAAGTAGGGTAAAAGCCCTGTGTAGTTATGACTGTTGGTAGTGAAATAATGTCTTACCTGCGCCATCTCAAATCCGGCTATGAGCAAAAAGCCCACATCCAAACCTACCAGCATAGCTACTGTACAGGACACTCCAAAAAGCTTGTTGAGAACAACCGCCGTTATAAAACAAAGCATCATTCCAAAGAAGTAAAATGCCGACATCTTGGCGTAATCCTTGGTGGCCGACAGATACTGCATTACGTAGAACACATATATAAGTGCCAGGTACCCCACAAATGATATCATAATGTAGAGGATATCAACCTTTCCCACCACAAACTCATGGATAAAAAAGGGTACTGCGGGTATCATGGCAGCTACTATAGTCACTCCCAGGGCGAAGTAAAAACAAGGCATGATCTCATCATACTTTTCCTCATAGATAACATCCGCTATATATCTGGAAATAACAGCATTAAGGGGCGATGTGATCAGCAGTGAAAAGATAAACATATACAGCATGGTACAGGAAAAAAGCTCCCTCTCTGCATATCCTAACTTATTAAACCCGAGAAGCTGCTGAAGTGCAAACACCGTGCCAATAACCAGCACCATAGGTGCAATGGTTACAACGATTGAATAACTGATGCCTCCGAGAGTCGTGATCAGCGAATGCTTTTCATATATTCTGTTAAGTCTGACTCCAAGTCCTGCCATTACTTAGTTCCCCTGATCATTAACCTCTTCACTCTTTTCCGAAGTTTGTCCGAAAGCGGACATTGCAAAATCATCATAGATCCCTCTGTAGGTCTTTTCCATATCCTGGATCCTGTACTTTGACTTTGCCCTCTCATATCCGATCTCACCCATCTTCTTGCGAAGCTGGGATGAGGATCCCAGTCGTATCATGGCGTCAGCTATCTCCTGAACGTTCATGATATGAGTAACTATTCCTGCGTCACCAAGCTCATCTCCGTCTTCTCCGTAGATAAGTCCGTAGCAATTGCCCACATCTGTTGCTATAGACGGAAGATGGGCCGCAAATCCCTCCAGTATGGTAAGGGGCTGACCCTCACTGATAGATGTCAGGATGGTAAAATCCATCCTCCCCAGATAATCAGTCACATTGATCCTGCCGGTGAAGACCACATCCGGGATATGCATGGTCTCTACCAGATCAAAACACTCCTTGGCGTAGTCCTCGTCCTCCTCTGTAGGACCCATGATCCAAAGCTTAAGGGCCGGACGTCTTTCCTTGGCATATCCGAAAGCTCTTATCATAGTCTTAACATCCTTGATGGGGGTAACACGAAGAACCGCACCGATATTGACAAATCCCTCATCCTCAGCAAGGCGTCCCGGAAGGTTTTCAAAACGCTCCATATTGATGCCGTTGGGAGTGATAACAAGCTTATTGGGCGCTGCCCCAAGCTCGATCTGAAGCTCTCTTGCGTGTCCGTAAAGACTGGTAATAAGATCAGCCTCTCCGTAAGCCAGAGTGGACATCTTTTTAAACTGGTCTATCCAGATATTTTTATATACGCCCTTGACCCATTTGGCCTTGATAAGTTCCTCCTCACGCTCTCTGGTATAGATACCGTGCTCCGAGATAAGCAGTCCGCATCTATGTCTCCTACGTGCCATGGAACCAATAACTCCGGCATATCCCGTTGCAACACAGTGATAAAGATCTGCCTTGGGAGGATTAAATTTCATAACGTAAAACAACGGCAGATACATGGATCTCATGGTCCAAAGGAAATCCGAAAAGACAGCATCAGTAAATCGCTTTTTATAACAGCTTTTTACCGCGTAAAGGAAATCCTCTCCCATAAGAACGTCATCGATGGATATCTTTTTACTTCTGAACATGTTAAAAAGGGTATCCCAGTCTACTTCACGGTTGGCGATAACACTCTCTAATGCGTGATATTCTTTTCTTCCGAGATGGCTTTTTCGGGTGGATGACTGATCCGACCAGTCTACATCAGCCAGATACACTTCGTGAACTTCCTTGAGATTCTCAGGCAATTCATAAACGAACTGTCCTCTCATGGCTCTGTCTGCAATAATTGCTATAACAATGAACTCATGCTCCGGAAATGATCTGATAATACTGTGTATCCAGCTGGAAACGCCGCCCACCACGTAGGGATAACATCCCTCCGCCACAAGTGCGATCCTCATATCCTAATCCTTTTTCGCTTTTCTGTATTCCCAGGTGATATTAACATGCTCTTCTGTAACTGTAAGAAGATAGATATCCTCTTCTATTTCATCATAAGTTGCTCCTTCTATGTCGGTGATCTCCTTACCCGGAGTCCGAAGAATGCAAAATCTTGGCTGGCGCTTAGATGCATTCGTAAGAAGGATGAGTTTAAAACCATGTCTGGTTCCGGACACACGGCTGTTAAGATAACTCCTGGCTCTGTTTCCCGCTTCGGACAATGTTACATGGTCAAAACCCTTAAGGGGCTTATAGTAAGTCTCAATATTGCTTGCAAGGCTCTCAAACTTGTTCTGCCACTCATCATCCTCATCCCGGGGATAGATCACATTGGACATATCCTCAGCGATCATCAGATATCCAAGAGCTGTAAGAATGGACCTCTCCCTGATATCATCGGAAAAAGTATGAACACTGGCGTCGTTGACCGCGGACAGGCCGATAAACCCGTCATCCTCCGCATCTACCAGATGAGTGCTGGCGTCCTTGTTGATAAGGATTGTGGCAAACCTGTTGTCCCCAGCCTCCCCAAGAAGGCTACCTGTAGCGGCCTCTGTTTCATTCTGGGCACAGGCATACTGAAATCTGTACGTAGGCAGATACGTGGTAAAAAAGTCAAGGTTGGCCTGGATATCCTGATTTCTTCCAACCGCATATCCCACCTCTCCGTGCTGCTCTCTTATCAGCTGGAAAAAGGCATCAACCGCATCCTTATCCATCCTCTCTGCATTCTTATCAGTAATATAAGCGGATGTAGTATAACTGGGAACAAAATCCGTATCGTTGACCACGGCCGCAAGTCCGGGCCAGATCAGATCCCTTTCCACATTTTGAGCATTACGGGAATAGAGTTCCTGCAGTTTTTCTGTATTTTCATTTGCAAATGTGGGATAGTTCTCAAATACAAGACACTCAGCATTTACCACGGGATAAACCGTAAAATCATTGGCACAGGCCTCAAGGGATGAAAGGATACCGATACCCGAAAGATCCCTCATGTAGTCTCCCTCAACAGCAAATATGGTTGCTTCACCCAGGTGTCTGCTCCAAATAATTGCTGGATAAAATCCGGGCTGGATACGCTGCTTGATCTCCTCCGGAAGGATACCGTTCATATACATTGTGCAACCTGAACCTACCACATACCAGGGAACATCAAGTTCAAGATCCTGCTGTTTTTCCGCCTCGGGAGTAAGAGCCTCATAAAACTGCTCCCCGCCTATAAGAAAACTTTTGTTAAGATGGATCCCGTTAAGGTGAGTCTCATCCTCATAAACCTGTACGATACCAAGGATATCCCTAAGCCTTTGGCTGCTTTTTATTACCTCCACATCCGGAAGATCCAAAAAGGCTATCCTGTGTCCGAACTTGATCAGAGAATCGATACCATCCAGATCCTTTTCAGTTATGGCACTTCCCTGGATGCAGACCATATCGGCATTGCGTCGTCCGTTGTCTGTAAGGATCTCTGCCACAGAATGGGATCTGACCAGATTCTTTTTCTGGTAATAACAATACTCCCCAAGCATATTTGCAAGTTTGGGATCATTACCGTAAAAACTGATAAAATTCGTCCTGTTATTGTTTCTTACAACAAACTTACTTGTAACCTCTTCCGGCTCCGATCCCGTAAAATACTCATTGATCTCGAATTTGGACAAAACAAGTTTTGCTCCTCCGGTAAGCTGAAACAAAAAGGCGCATACCAGCATGACCATTGTAATTGTAAAAAAATTTCTTTTACTGATCACCTAAAACAAGCTCCTCATCTGCATCATTGTAACCATAATCTATTCCCAGATTGTACGGGATCGTACCCTGGGTCAGTCTGTAACAGATAAAATCGTTATCCTCGTAATAAATAGTAATTGCCTCCGGATAGATCTGGATCAGTTTTCTCATCCACATGTACATATGACACATGACTATCCATCGATTAGCATCAAAGTAATTATACACAGAGCCGCCGGCCGGAACTTTATACTTCGCTCCGTCCGAAGAAGTCCTCCAGTCGTCATCAAAATAATCCGAGCTGGATCCTACCGGTTGCTTTTCAATGTAGATATAAACATACCTTGTAGGAATATAGGTATTGGGATCGTTTTCATCCTCAGGATCATCCTGAAAGATATTGAAATTGTCCTGAGTTGCAGATCCCTCAGTATTGACCTTCTCAAGCTTGTGTAAAAGGACAATATCCTCGTAATGATATCCGTAGAGATTGGTCATCTCCACCTCATCAACAGTAGAAACTATGGTGTATGTCCAGTTTTTATTCTCCGACATGATGCGGCTGGTGCATGTTATGGCACCGTTGAGACTCAGGGCATTGTACCTTTCCATAAAGAACGAGGCATCCCTGATGTAGTCCTGCTTGTACATGTAGAATACACAAAGAACGCAAGCCGCTAGTGCCGCAAAATGCGGGATCCACTTTACATATTTCCAATGGAGCCAATCCAAAACAATGGTTATTACCGCATCTACTGCTAACGCACATCCTATGCCTATAAGCGGAACAAAGAATACCAGCACTCGATAGTTTTCCATGATGGACGGAAGTCCTGCTCCGGATCCCATCAGCATAAGAAGGATAAAGACCTCTCCCAGCGCCATGGAAATAAGGGTCATGGCATATTCTCTGAGAGGCAGGAACAATATGATCCCCGCTGCCAGCAGAATAAGCACCATACCATAGAAAAACTGAGCCATGGGGAAACTGTTTTCCAGCTGCCACCACTCAACGTAGTATCCCAGCATATTATTGGCGCCTGTAAGAATGTATTGAAAACGTATAGCTATACGATCAAAAATGGCAGGCCTCTTAAATACAAAGAGCGGTTTCTTTTCACTCTTTTCCTGGGAACTGTCGCTCTGTTTTGTATCCCCGGATGGATCTGTATCGCTATCTTCTGCGATCCCGGAGTCATCTCCGCTATCTGTATACTCTCCCTCCTCGGTATCTTCATACTCCTCGGTTTCTTCCACCACCGTAGTTTGCGCCGGTGCAGGTTGCATAACTGAAACCGCCCACATCAGCGATCCCTGAAGCTGCTTCCCCAAAGCAAAAGCTACCAGGAAGGGCAAAAACGCTATAATGATTCCCAAGAAGATAGATTTTAGTATCGGTATAAAATACTTGGGTCTGAAGAATCTGGCACCGTATCCGAAAGCAATAGCAAAATACAAAAATACAGCCACGATGGTAGCATAAAAATGTACCGCTATTGTCATGGCAAAGGCAAGTGCAAAAAGGAACATGCACAAGGTGTCTTCTCTGCCCAGTGATACCTCCACCCTTCTGTTGAGATGAAGGTAACCTCTACAGATCTTTTGGTACCATCTGACCTTGACTACCTCAGGCTCTACCGGACGCTTCTTGGGCGGTTCCTGAGTATCCTCATTCTGAGTTGACTCGGCACCAAGGTTTTCGATGGTGATAACTCCGGTCTCAGTGTCTGATGCAGACTCGGATAAGGCCTCCGCAGCATCAGCGGCATGTTTCTCCTGAGCCGGGTCTGACTCTGCTTCGGGTACGATATCGGACAAAGTAGGAAGATCAACTGTAAGTCTGTCTGTTTCATCCTGAACGCTTTCGGGTACGGATGTACCCGCAATTACCTTATCAACGGTAAGAACTTCTGCCTCAGGCTCGTAGCCGGGATCCACGGCCAACCTTTTCTTTTCAGGCTTTTTCTTTACAACCTTTTTCTTTTCGGTTTTCTTTAGTTCTCTCTTCTTTTCCTTTGCTATCTCTTTTGCGAGACGTTCAAACTCACGGCGCTCCCGTTTGCTTTTAGCTCCGGCAAAACGCGTATCCTTCTTTTCATCTGCTCTGGCCTGCTTTGCCAACAGCGCATCTTTAGCCTTTTGAGCTTTTTTCTCGGCTATCAACGCCTTCTTTTCTGCCCGGGTAAGCTTAGTCTTTGCAGGTTTTTCTTCCTCTGTGGGTTCGCTCTGGATCAAAGTCTGAACCTCAACCGGCGGCAGCGACTCCAGCTTTCCTCTCTCAAACTTATAGTGAAAGTATGCTATGGCAAACGCAAGAGACGGGAACATGAATACCATGGCGTTTTCCTGGGGCAAGGCCGCAATGTATCGCCAGGTAGCATATTCATGAAATGCATTGAAACCGATAAAAATAAAGCATCCCAACTCAGGCAAAAATCTGTGTCTGAATATAGTCTTCATAAAAGCGACCATATTTAAAAGCAGATAAACCAGTGTAACCAGGCCAAAGATCCTGATAAGATCCATAACCCTGATCCCGAAAAGTTCATGAAGATAATAGATCACAACATGAAAACCGAAGGGATAAATGCCTTCTGAAAAAATATCATTAAGCACCAGATTGTTGATCCACTTGGTATGAACCGTACCATCATTGGCATGATAACCGAATTCCTGAATATTCTCCGACCCAAACAGCCACAGCCCATACCCTATCAAAGCTGCCAGCAGCAGCCATTCTATGATATGACACAGAAATACTTCAAAAAAGATCCTTTTGGCTCCGGCCTTGAAGGCATCTCTCTTAGGCTTTCTCCTGGATCTGATGGTCCTGATGGTGATTGTCTTTGTAGATAACTGATTGACAGTGGCATACAACTCCTGAAAAAACTGATGAAAACTTTTTCCCCTGATATGGAGGAAAAAATATGCATAGATTATCAGGGTAAGCAGAACAAGCGTAGGTGCATAGGAAATATGCAAAAACTCCAGTGTAAAAACCACGTAAAGGATTATGGTATTGCCTATGCAGTAGTAGCCCATCATCCTGAGAGCAAAAGGAAGCTTCATAAGCCTGGGCCCGAAAACAACAGAAGGGATGACAAGTGTCACTAGAGTATAGCTAAGCAGCGTGCCGGCGATAAGCAGTATCGTCTGCCACTCCATAGACAGTTCCATGTCATCCTCCTTTCTCTATAAAACTATTATCCTCGGGGTCAAAAAACCTCAACTAAATGTACGGATAATTTCCAAGGTCTCCTGATCAAGTACGATAGGAGACTCACGCAATTCCTGTAAAGTTCCGAAAAACCTGTCACGGTTCTCGGTTTTGAAATATAGTTTGAGAAGTGACGTATAACTGGAAAGTTCATCCGGAAAGGCAGCCATTCCACGCCTTGTCCACTCCTCACACTTTTTGTAATCATCTGTCTCCAAAAGCCTGAGCGCCACCCATTCGTAATGATAAGGCAAAAGCATTTCCGGAGTCCTGTCATATACAGCCTCTGCAGCGGTGGCCATCATTTGAACGTAATTTTCCTGTTCCATTGGTGTAAAAACATCCTGGATAAGAAAGGCGTTCATATACTCAATAAGCTCTACGCCGATCTTGCCGGTAGTCTCCTTATCCGCTATATCAAGCGCATTGTACATTGCATTGGACTTGGCACGGAAATCATTAAGCTCATCACGAAGTACCGATGCTGCATAATGAGCCGTCTCTGAATCCGAGCTGTTAAGCGCCTTGGAAATAGCTGACAGATAACCGCTGATATCTCCCTTTAGTACATTAAGCATCAGGCTGCGAAGATTATAATTATCCGTAACCGCCAGCGCCTCCTCCATGGGAACGATATTACTCTCTCGCTCAACATCCGCAGGATTACGGCTTTCTACCCTTTCCTTGCTGAAAACTACCGCTGTCAGATCCACAGGCCTTGTAAAAAACAACTTGCGGCAAATAAAAGCCAAGCCTACGAAGCAAGGCCCCGCTACAGGGCAAAATAACTGTAGCAAGAAAAATATTCCGATCTTTTTATGATCGATATCCTGATCTCTGTAAGTGATCTTTTCATCCTCAGGTGCCCGCAGTTCCTTGAGCTTCTGCTCAGCGGAATACAACAGGGTCACATTAAGATAAATGAGAGCTATTATTGTATTGGCAATAAGAACGATGACAAAGATCGATCTGTGGGAAAGTGTCATACATCAATATCCTTTGTAATAACTGCTCTGTATCCCTCGCCCTTGATACGATTGATAACGTATCCGGCGTTTTCATCACTGGTATTGGAAAGAAGTATATAAAGTCCGCCATCCGGTAGTCTTCCCAGGTAATCGGAGTTACGAAGAGTCTTACCGACAGCTGTCGCCATCTTGTCCTCATCAACAGGCTTTTCGCTGTCAACCCTTAGGATACAACACTCTGTAAGATCTCTCTGCTCTGCGGAAATAAACGCCCGCACAAGAGAAGAAAACGCATCCACCGAAAGCACGTCGGTACCACTCTCGTATCTGGTATTTTCAAGAGCATCCATGTATCTGTTGGCACGAAGCACCGCATTCTGGATGAGGTAACCGGCAATACGCAGCATGTTGGCCTGACCCAGATTCATGCGGTCCCATGGAATACCCCAAACCATGATGATAAGCTGCATCTCCTCCTCAGAAGTAATGGCGTCCGCCATCAGCGGATAGTCCGGATCCATATCCCTGTTGATAAATACGCGGTCCGCAGATATTTCCTCGTACATCTTGGTCATCTTGGGGTACTCAATAGAGTTGCCAAGTCCCCTGGCCTTTTTAGATGTAGATGCAAAAAGTCTGGCAAATGAACGGTTCGCCACGGTATAAATCGCTACATCCTCGCTCCTGATAAGCTGCCTCAGGATCTCTGCCGCATAGAAAAGAACTTCCTCAGGCTCATACTGATCAAGGGATGAGGTGATATTGTAAACCTTACCGAAACTGTCATTCTGATTGATAACCTGCTGTTCCAGGATGGACTTCATCTGAACATTGACGGCATTGATATCACTAATGTCCGAAACTTGACCTGTTAGGTAATCAACCTCCTCCTTGCTTTCATCCTGGACCATCTTGAGTTTGTCCTTCATATGTCCCACTACCAGGCCCAAAATGAATAGCTGCGCGATCCATATATATGTGCTGTAATCCAGCATGATATCAAGTCCGCTTCGATTATAATTGGCTCTGAACAGGTACCCCGCCGTAGCCAGGATAGCAGAAAACGTAGCCTGTTGCTGCCCGTAGATAATGGCAAAAAACAGTACATACAAAAGATACAGATCCAAATGCGAAAAATACTCGCTATCTACTGCCCTGTTATGCATCATAAAGAACGGAATAAAAATGATCATGTTTTCCACAAAGGGAAGAACTGCTCTTAAGATGTTGCCAAATGCATTCTGAAAACGCTTTGCAAAGGACGCCGGCCCGTCTCCATCAAAGAAATACTTTTGGGGATTACGTCGAAGAGCTACCGCTATCTTGGGTATCTCCTCAGAAGCATGATGGAATACCTTCCCTCGGAACTCACTTCTGAATCTCTCCGACGAAAGGACTATTTTATATGGCGCTCCTATGTTTTTTTCCTCAACTGTGGCATTTTTACCTATACCCTTAGCAATAAGTGATGCCAGTTCAAGCTCGTTGATCTCCTCTTCGGAGGAAAGATTATAGATCGGATGATCCGTATCCTCCTTGTCAAGAACCTGATAGATATAGTCCACAGCATCGGATACATCAAGCAACGCAAATGAATGATTTACATTGGCAGTGATAACGCCCTGCTCTAGTCCCTCTCTTGCCATACGACCGATCAATGGATCAAGATCAATATTGCCCACCGGAAGACCATACAAGTTACCAAGACGGAGAATCCTGATATCCATTCCCATGGAATTCACATAGTTGGCACAGGTCAACTCTCCCTGAGATATAGCCATCGCCTTGTATCCCTGAGGTGTGATCTGCATTTCCTCAGTAATATTGCCCTCGTAACTCCTGGAATAGATCTCCTCGCTGGAAAGATAAAGTACTCTTGTATCCTTTTCTAGTGCTGATAAAGCAACCAAAATATTAACAAGTCCGGTTGAGTACTTAACCGCCTCTGCCTGATGAAAACTCCAATTGAAGCTGGTATCATAAGCGCCCATGAAAATAACAGCATCAGGGTTGATACTTTCAACGATCTGCCTCATGCTGGTACTGTCATAGGAAAAATCATATTGTTCATATACTTTAGGGAATTTTTCTCTGTCGTAATGAGCTCCGGAAAGAACAAAGACGTGGTGTCCCTCCTTATTAAGCTTATCAATGAGCCCCCTCATCAAATAGTTGTATTCACCTGTAACTATAACATCCATAACAAACCCAAAAATCCACTATATCGAGCCTACACACTCGATTTTCTTCGGTCCCCCTGCCTTTTAACCGGACCGTTACCACGGTATCCCTGTACTTTGATCAGGGTCACATCCACGGCCCCTTGTAATTACGAGCAAAGTCAAAAAAACAAAATACTCATACACTGTAAAATTTTACCACTTTTGCACCCTTTTAGGAAGAGGAATAATCCCATTTTATGCGGATTTACATCAAATCTCAAACCTTATCTTTCCCCACAAAACAATTGATCCACACTTACCTTCTCATCCTGCCAGCGTATACTGATCTGCCCAGAGTCAATAGTGCAAAAATAAGGGATCGATAGTTCATCAAGTCGCCCTAAGGTTTCTTTACCGGGATGGCCATAGCGGTTATGGGCGCCGGCAGAAATGATGCAGACCGCAGGATCCAGGGTTTCAAGCCAATCAAAACAATTTGAGTAGTTACTGCCATGGTGGGCCGCCTTGAGGAGATCGATCTTTCCATCAGAGTCCGAAACCATACTCGCATACAACTTGCTATCCAGAATATCTTCTTCCTGCTCCTGCCCAATATCTCCCGTAAATATCGCATCGAACTGCTCTTTTGATTTTCCTGAACCGTACTTCATCCAAAGAACAAGAGAATTCTCATTGGCCCCTTCATATCCTGATGTTTTTCCCGGAGACAATACTGTAAAAGTAAGCTCATCCAGCTTAACAACTGCACCTGCATCAAGATAAGTTACGGAAACTTTTCGTGATCTGCATATGGATATCATCTTTTCATAGTTTTCATCCTTTTCCACTTCCTTTGCCAGAATTATCCTGTCGACGCGAAATCCATCTTCAAGAAGTTCCATACATCCTGAGATATGATCCATATCAAAGTGAGTCAAAAACCAGACATCCACTTTGTCGATCCCGTGATAGTCAAAATACTTTAGTAGCGTATATTTTCCCAGTTCAGTCTGTGAAGAACTTCCTCCATCAATAAAAACATGATGGCCCTTGCCGGATTCTATACAGATCCCATCGCCCTGTCCCACAAAAAGCATTGTGACTGAGAACTTCTCACTAGGTCTTACAAAAATAACTGCCAGCAAAACGCATACAACACCCACACAAACCAGTCTTTCCATCTTGCTTCCAAATATAATTGAAAACCTGCCCCTTCTCCATGGAGCCTTCTTTTGCAGGTTTTCAATCCTAACATCCTGTCTGTTCTGCCAAACAAAAAACAGGACAACAAATATCACATAATAAACCGCGCAGCGAACGATCCCCGGATAGCCAGATATACAGGATCCCCCGGGCAATACTCCGAACCGACCGCAACACCACTCATAAAAATAGACCAAAAAATGACATGGACGTATAAGTATACGCGCCAGGGACAAAGAACCAAGAGACAATAATCCGCTGATAAGAGACAACATAAGAAATGGCGCAACAAGCGGTAAAAGCAGCATGTTAAGTATGACCGCATACCCCGGAACCCTATAATAGATCATAGAAACAACAGGAATAAGCGCCAATTGGATCAAAAAAGACGACAAAAAAGATCTCTCCAATTTTTCATACCATAGGATAGTCTTTGGGATATCAACATCTCCGCATCTTCTGGAATCAGCTCGAAGATCAATAAGAGTCTCTACCCTTTTCATTGCGGGAAGTATTAGCGAAGAGATAAAAAAAACTGCCAAAAATGACATAACAAAACCCGTATGAAAAATAACAGGTGGATGGTCAATATACTCAATAAACAAAAGAAGTGCCGCGCTGCTGCTCATATCATAAGCACACCCTGCTGTCTGAGCCACCACGTAGATAATAAACATGCCTATAGCTCTGATAGATGAGGGTGTAGGGCCTACCATAATCCCGTAAAGAATAAGTACAGCTGATGAGGCTATTCCCGAAGCAACAAAAGAGAACCTCTTTTTTCTAAGTAGTCCGAAAACAGACATACCTACCACAGATATATGAAGGCCGGAAATAGCAAAAATATGTCCCAACCCCACTCCTGAAAAAAGGTCCCTTGCATCCTTATCAAGCGCATCCTTTTTGCCAAGACACATTGCAGAAAGGATACCTCCTTCCTCTCCCGGCAGAGAGTTCTCATAAAACCTTCTAATTTTTCCGGATATCTCATCCAAAAAGGAATATATCACCGGACCCGGCTGACTATCCGTGATCCTTACATCTGTCAGCTTTCCAACGATATTTTGGCAACGCAAATAAGACGCCTCGTCAAAGCCGCCGTCATTTTCTTTATGTTTGATGCCGAGTGTGCTGCCCCTTCCGGACAGCCGGGTACCGATGGAATACTCGTCTGAATCGACATAGATGATAAGATCCCCTGACAGTTCAACATCCTGAGATCTAACTGATGATAAGATGATCTTGGTGCTGTCAGCACCGGAAGAATGGGAGGAAACCGTCCCCGAAAAATCTATCACGCCATAAGAATAAACGTGATCTCTTTCTGCATAATATCTGGCATCAGCGCCATGCATCAGCAGTGCTCCTGTCGAAAAGAACAGGATAATAAGCAACAGACGACCTATCCTGTCGGGTCCACGGACGCCGTATCCTCCCGCAAAAAGAAGGAGCACAACGGCCGCAAGGACCCAAGGATATCCGGATATAAAATAACCTCCCAAAACAAGCGACAATGACAGCATCAAAAGAAACCGCCTGTACACGCGCTCTTTTTACTCCTTTACAAGCCTCTGATCACTTTGATATAGATCATTGCCGTCCGGTCCGGGAAGGACTGAAGCGTTTTCTCCCGTTCCGATCATTATCTCAACCTGACCTATACCGTCAAGTTCACAGAGCGAATTAACAATTGAATAAACAATGATATTGGTAGAAAGGCCGCCACCATTGTTAAAAACAGTATCGTCAAGATTGACATAACAAATGCCATCCTGACTGGTAACAGACAAGATCTTGCCAACATCCGAAAGGACAGGCAATGCACCCACAGTCTGTGGTTGCATGGTTAGATATCTGAGCACCACCTGTTCCATTGGTACATTACCGTTGTAGTAAACCTTGCGTCGTTCCCTAACAAGTGAGCCTGCATCCTCGCCTGCATAATAAAGGATAAGTTCAGCAGATTCCAGCGAATCCTGCTCTTGTCCGAAATCATACACAAACGAATCATCCGTCATGGCTCCGATCACATTGCCGGCATAGTCTGTCAGTGCGTCCTCTCCGATCTTGAAAGATACGCTGTCAATGGCGTCTATCTGAACCAACGACTTAACTACCGCCGACCGGAGCAGCACCTCTCTTACAGAAGATAGTTTGAGATATTCCATGCTGAAAGTCAAAGTCAATTTGTTGTTTTTGATCTTATGATCCTGCAAAAGTTCCGGGTCTGATATCGGACATGTATGATCAGAATCCTCTACCTTTGTTGATAAGACTTCTAGTACTTCGTTAACTGCATCCTCAGTACTCTCCGACTTAAGATTATAAACCACAGGAACAAGAGCAGTCTGCTTTTGATTGATAAAATAGATCTTAAACTTGCCCTCTTCGTAAACTTCCTGCTTGGCACAGCCGCAAAAAACAAGGCAAAAAGCAAGCGCAAGAGCACATATCATCCTAACGGATCTCATACTGACTCCTTGATATAATTAATAGGTATCCTCACATCAAAAGTGGTTCCCTCACCAACCTCTGAATCCACGTGAATCTCACCCTTGTGCATATCGATAACACTTTTTGTAATGGCAAGTCCAAGGCCTGTTCCTCCGATCTCTCTGGAGTGGGACTTGTCTACACGATAAAATCTCTCAAAGATCCTGGCAAGAGAATCCTGGGGAATACCCATACCCGAATCCTCCACTCTGATATAGGCGTACTGATGGTCACTGTTAAGTGAAAGACGAACAAAACCGCCGGGATTGTTGTACTTGATACCATTTTCAATGAGGTTGGTGATGGCCAGAGAAAGCTTGACCTCATCTCCCTCTATTGTCACAGGCCTGAAACTCTCCAAAACAAGCTCGACCTCCTGATCCTGAGCAATGGGGCGAAGCCTTTTGAGGATAGCCTCCGTAAGATCATTAAGATTGATTGATGAAATATTTAGCTCCGCATGACTCTTGTCCATCTTGACAAGGGACAAAAGGTCATTGATTATCTTGGTTTCTCTGTCAATCTCGTCGGTAATATCCCCCATAAACTCACGATAAAGCTCAGCAGGTGCCTCACCCATGGAATTAATAGAATCAGCCAAAACCTTCATGGACGTAAGGGGTGTCTTGAGCTCGTGAGACACATTGGAAACAAACTCCCGCCGTGAATCATCGATCTCATTCATACGACTGATGATCTGTCCCAGCCTCTCTGATATCTCCATAGTCTCGTTGTAATCCTCTACCGGCTCGATATTAAGTACGGTATCGGACTCAGGCATATACAATGTATCCGACAGCTTTTTGAAGGGCTTTACTATTCTCATGGAAAAAACAAGTCCGGCGGTAACGGAAAGAATAACGACCACAAGCATAGCATAAACAGACATGTCCTTAAAAAAGCTGGTATTGCTTTCCAGATACTCAAGAGACCTGGTGATCATAAGAACGCCCTGCACCTCATCTGAATCAGAAGCTGTAATGGGAACCGTAACGATAAGAGTTCTTGATTTTTCATCGAAAACAGTAGATCGCTTGCCCTGCATGGTGGTAATGACGTTTTCCCAGACCATGATACGTCCCTCATAAAGGTTGTACGTATCCTTGATAACACGGAAGGAACCGTCAATAACCATAATACGCCCTGAGTAAATATTACCCAAGGCTGCAAACTGTGTATTGATCGAGGTGTCCCCGGGATCAGACAAATACCCCGAGGTTATGATCTGATTATTGAAAAGCTGGGCCTGAGACGTGATGGAAACCACGTCATTGTTCAGGGTACGCTTCTCATAGAAATGAAAAAAACAAGCTGTTATTATAACTCCGGGCAGGACCCCCACACATACTATGAGTATGAAGAGTCTCCACCTTAAGCTTTTAAAAAAAGAAATCACGGCAAATCTCCGGAATTACTTCTGATAATAGTATCCACTTCCCCACTTGGTATGAACGTATCTGGGCTCACTGGGGTTGGGCTCGATCTTTTCACGAAGCCTGCGGATATGAACGTCAACGGTCCTGGCATCACCGGGATAATCCGCACCCCAGATCTCATCCAGCAGAACATCTCTGCTGTAAACCTTGCCCGGATTATTGATAAGGAGCTGCATCATATCAAACTCCTTGGTCGTAAGGCTAACCTCAGTTCCCAAAACCATAAGCTTACGGGCATCTACATCCAAAGTCAGATCGCCGCTGGTAATGATACGGGCCTCGTCTCTGGATTCCTTTTTGGGAAGACTGCGTCTCATGATCGCCTTGATGCGGGCCTTGACCTCCAAGATGTTAAAAGGCTTAACGATATAATCATCTGCCCCGTACTCAAGACCAAGGATCTTGTCCATATCATCGCCCTTGGCTGTGAGCATAACTATAGGGACATTGGAAAAATCCCTGACCCTCTGACATACGGTAAAACCATCCATCTTGGGAAGCATAACATCCAAAAGGATCATATCGTAGGAATTCTCTGTAGCCTTGGCAAGTGCTTCCTCACCATCATAGGCACAATCAACATCCATACCATCCTGCTCAAGGGAAAAACGGATTCCCTTAACGATCAGTTTTTCATCATCAACTACTAATACTTTCGCCATCTCTATTCCTATCATACGCAGATATGATCTGCGATCCTGCTAAATATCCCGTCTCCGATACCATCTACCTGACGAAGTCCCTCTATGTCCGAAAACATACCATGAGCATCTCTGTAAGCAATAATGGCTTCTGCCCTTGCCTTACCGATCCCCGGAAGAGTCTGAAGGAGCTCACTGTCCGCCTGATTGATATTGACCCGGCCCTGAGCATCCTGCCCTACGCTTCCCTGCGAAAAAACTGCAGAAGGCGTCTCTCCCTCAAATGGGATAACGATCATATCTCCGTCAGATAAGAGCGTTGCCTGGTTAACTGATGTATCGTCGGCATCATCCAAAAGTCCGCCTGCCGCATCAATTGCCTGATACACACGGCTGCCATCCGGAAGTTCATACACTCCGGGATGCAAAACCGCACCGCAAACGTGTACAAAAACTCCTGACTCCATGCGCTCATCCGAACTCTCAGACACATCAAGATCATCCTGATCTGTCATTTCATCATCAGATACTATAACTTCACTGCTATCTGAAAGATAAGATCCCCTGCCACATCCGGTAAGGAAAATGCCTGATATCAGAACGAAAACACAAATATATAATACTCTTTTCATAAATCCCCTTCCTCACGGAAAAGGACTCTGCACGCAAAATCATTGTAGCCGAAAAAAATCACTTGTGCAAGAGAGTTTTCTAAGAAGACTCATATTTAATGTACACTTAATATACCATCCAGTAATATGATCATCTTGTCGATTCCTGCCTCATCCATGATAAGCGGAGGAAGGAGTCGGATGGTGTTTCCGCCGGCAGAAAGGATAACAAGTCCTGCCTCAAGTGCCTCAGTGACGATCTGACCAACAGGTATTTTCTCGTCCAACTGAAGGCCCTGCATAAATCCCCGGCCTCTTCTCTCGATTATGAAATCATACTTAGACACCAATTCCTGCAATCTGCTTTCCAGATAAGGAGCAGTCTTTTTAACATAAGTGGGAAGATCCCTTCCCTCAAGTATACCAAGTGATGCAGAAACGGCCGCACACGCAAGTGGATTACCACCATAAGTAGAACCATGATCTCCGGGCTCAAGGGAAGACGCTGCAACCTCAGAAGTAACCAGAAATGCACCAACGGGTATCCCGCTGCCAAGTGCCTTTGCGGAGCAAAGGATGTCAGGTCTGATATCGTACTCAGTAAATGCATACATGGACCCGCATCTTCCAAGTCCGCACTGGATCTCATCAACAATAAGAAGGATATCCCTCTCATCACAAAGAGCCCTGACTTTTTGCAGGAATTCCCTATCTGCAGGATGGATCCCGCCCTCTCCCTGAACAGTCTCAAGAAGGATTGCACAGGTATCAACCGAAACAGATGCAAGTACGGAATCGTAGTTATTGAATTGAGCAAAATCAACACCATCCATAAGAGGATAAAAAGCCTCTCTGTAATGGGGATTACCGGTAACGGAAACCGCACCAACCGTACGACCGTGGAAACTGTGCTCCATGGCAGTTATCCTTGCACCGGATCTGCCATTCTTTTTGTAGAAATATTTCTTGGCAGTCTTAAGAGCACCCTCTATGGCCTCAGCTCCGCTGTTTGTAAAGAATACCTTGTCCATACCGGAAACGTGGCAGATCTTTTCAGCCGCATCGGCAAGAGCTGTATGATAGTAAAGATTGGACGTATGAAGGATCTTGTCGGCCTGAGCCTTGATGGCATCGGTAAACTCCGGATCTGCATATCCGAAAGCCATAACTCCAATACCGGACCCAAAATCAAGATACTCTTTGCCGTCACAGTCATAAAGATAATAGCCTTTTCCATGATCGAATACCACGGAAAAACGGTTATATACGTGAAGAAGATTTTCCTCGCAGCCTTTGATCTGATCATCCTTACTCATTGTAAAACTTCTCCTCTCTGTCAGCTAAGATCGCAGTTCCGATTCCTTTGTTAGTAAATATCTCAAGAAGAAGACAATGAGCGATCCTTCCATCAAGGATATGGACCCTGCTTACACCTTCATCAATAGCATCTATACAATTTCCAAGTTTAGGAAGCATTCCGCCACCGATAAAACCGCCCTCAATAAGACCCTTAGCTTCTGAAACCGTAAGTTCGGAAATAAGAGTCGAAGGATCTTCCGGATCCTTGTACACACCTTCAATATCTGTCAAAAATGCAAGCTTTTCAGCATTTACCGCCTTTGCGATAGCACATGCCGCATCATCAGCATTGATATTGTAGGTGTCAAAATTATCATCGATACCGATGGGACAAACTATAGGCAAAAAGTCCTTTTCCAGAAGATCAAAAAGGATCTTGGGATCTACGCACTTTACGTCTCCCACATAACCGATGTCCTGTCCGTCGGAATACTTTTTATCTACATGAAGGAGTCCGCCGTCCTTACCGCTGATACCAACTGCAAGAACGCCAAGTCTCTGAACCATGGAAACCAGAGATTTGTTAACCCTGTTGAGGACCATCTCCGCGATCTCCATCGTCTCCATGTCTGTAACACGAAGTCCGTTGATAAACTCCGGTTCCTTACCGCTTTTTTTGACCCATGTACTGATCTCTTTTCCGCCACCGTGAACAATGATGGGTTTGAAACCAACCAATTTCAGCAGGGTAACATCCTGGATGACCTGGGCCTTGAGTTCGTCGTCAAGCATGGCTGAGCCACCGTATTTGACAACGATTATCTTTCGGTTAAACCTCTGGATATAGGGGAGGGCCTCAATAAGGACCTGGGCTTTTTCCATTACACTTTGCATCTCTGATTCTTTCATGGATCACACCTTCCTTTTACCAAACCTGTAAACGACATCCCCTAAACCCCCTAGACCAAGGAAACACTGACTTGATCAGCCTTTCTCAGATCAGATCTTCCGCTCTCTTTTTATGTTGTCATAATGCTTTTCAAGAAGAGGCTGAAGCGATGATGTAAGCTTCATATCCAGATTGAAAAAATACACTATAAATGAAAGAACAAAAAGGCATAAAAAGACGATAGTAATAATGATCAGTGCTTTTAACATATTAAATATCCGCATGATTTGATATTACCTCCCCTTTTGACGTGCAAACTCTGCTGCACCAAGTGCCCCCATAAGCTGTGGATCAACAGGAAGTTCGATAACTTTAAGCTTAAGTACCTTCTCGATCGCTTCCTTGAGTCCGGTATTTTTAGCGCATCCCCCGGTAAGTGTTATATGATCTGTTGCGCCGGCTTTTTTTGACATAACGAAGCATCTTTTTGCAACGGACAACTCGATACCTGCAGCGATCTCATCCATGGGCTTGCCCTCTCCTACAAGAGAGATAACCTCTGACTCAGCAAATACTGTACACTGAGCCGTAATGGGGATCACATTTTTAGCCTTAAGAGAAAGCCTCGAAAAGTCATCCAGTGACATTTCAAAGGCTCTGGCCATAGCCTCAAAGAAACGTCCGGTACCTGCTGCACACTTGTCATTCATGGCAAAGTTAAGTACTGTTCCGTCTCTGTCTACCGCGATTCCCTTAACATCCTGACCGCCTATATCTATGATGGCCTTGACCCTGGGATCCGCAACATGAACACCCATGGCATGGCAGCTGATCTCGGAAATATTTTCATCTGCAAAAGGAACCTTGTTACGTCCGTAACCTGTTCCCACAAGATAAGCAAGATCCTTGGCGCTCTTAAGGTCCGGTACCTGAGCAACTGCCTGATCCAGTGCCTCCTGAGCTGACTGCACCGCATTGATCCTGCTTCGCAGTGTAACATCAGCTACCATCTTGCCCTTTTCATCTATGATCACGGCCTTAGTATATGTAGAGCCGGAATCGCATCCTCCATAATATTTCATTTTCCCCTCCTTTTACCACAAATTGGTATCGTCATAATCCTCAAGCGAGGGATCAAGCGGTTCCTCGCGAAGGACACTTCTCATATATCTGTTGACATCCTGTCTCAGGCTGCTTCTGGGAATAACCCTGGGATCATAAAGATCATGGTTGACCCAAACAAGCTTGATGCCGCGCTCTCTTGCCTGCTCCTCAAACATACCGTGCATGCCATCCAGCGCCTTGCAGGCAATATGCTCCCAAAGGATTACCATATCCGCACGATACTCCTCACAGTATCTCCAAAGATCATCCAAAAGAACCTCGTATCCACCATGAGTACGATTTCTCATGATCATGTTCTCATACTGATGGGCCATATCATAATATGCCTGTTCCTTATCGGTTTCCGAAACCTCATCCAAGGAAACCATGGTAAGCATATCAAACAAAGGAAGGATTCCCCAGCAGTTTAAAAGCCATGCAACGAAATCCGTATAGAACTGTGACTGAACACCCCAGATGATGGCACGGTGACGATACTCTTTTGCAAGCATGGTCTTTTTCTCGTATGCATCCATAGCCATCTTTGTGATCTTGACATCAAGCTCGGCAAACGCCGGAACCTTACCGGCGATAGCCATATACTCGGTCTCGCGGTACAAAAGGATATTGTTACCAACAACCTGAGGATAATCAGTCTTGGTAAGATCAAGCCATTGTCTGCACTCTCTGGCTCCGATATTGATACGCTTTGCGCACTCGAAATAATGATCCCAGTCAAACTTTTCGCCGGTCTGTTCCTCAATAAAAGCTATAGCATTTTTAATTTCCTGAACAGCATAGTCCTGAACACCGGGCTCTGTATGGCGAAGAGGTGTTGCCAGCTGATGAACCGGAATACCATGACGCTCAAGAGCTCTGGAGATAACGCCGTTACCCATAAGGGAACCGTCACAGGTTGTATTACACTGAACGGCACACTTTCCGAAAACAGGCATATCATCATCAATACAGATACCTGCCTCTGAAGCCGGCATGGGACAAACGTCTCCGGGCATGCCGCACTCCTGGATAACATCCAGATAGTGAGTCATGGCATCTCCCTGCAAGAGCACGCAGACATAGCAGCTTGCCGTCTCCCAACTAAGTCCCTCAAGATTGGGAAATCCGCAAAGGATATTGGTCATCTCATTCTCATCTACGAGAACAACATGCTTGGACTTTTCGGGCTTAGCGCCAAGATTCTGATCCATGGAAAAGATCTTGGTGAGCAGCTTTGCCACATCATTGGCAACAAGATCGTACTCCTCACGACAAATGCGAAGCTGAGGTCCGCGAAGTCCCATGGAATGCTTGTCTATCATCATAGGAACCGCCAGATAATTCAGCATCCAGCGATAACGGAAGAACCCCTTGACATTCTTGGGATGGAGCATAAACTTTCCCAGCATTCCCATAATCCCGAGCCATCTCTTGTAATCGTATAATGTATCTTTTACTCCTCGCCATTCTCTGTGCTTAAAGACCTTTTTATCTCCGTCAAAAAGCTCTCCCAGCTTGGAGCTTCCAACTGCTTTACCCATTATTTGCCCCCCTGGATCTTTTTGATCTCAATACTCTCAACAAAAGCCTGGACACGGGTACGGATCTGTCCCGAATTACCAACTGCATACGGTCTGTCAATGGTGAGCACAGGATATCCGTACTCCTCACGCATAACACTGCTTCCAACCATACGCTCATATGCCCAGGGATCGCAGAACTTCATCTGTTCGTAGATGATACCGTCAGCCTTGTATTCTCTGGCAATCTCATCAACGTACTCCCTCCTGCGATTCATCTTGGGGGTATCCATATGTCTGGGGCACATACACTCCATCATATACTGTCTGCAGATCTGACGAAGTACGTCCTCGGACTCATTTAAAACGATCTCCTGTCTGCCCGGAAGGGATCCGAAACAAAATCTGTCCGCACATACGTATGCACCTGAATCTTCGATCAGCTTGATCATATCAATATCATCTACCTCAGATCCTACTACTGCAACTCTTGCACGATATGGCCACTTCTCATCGGGAGTCCGCTCTCGGACTTCCTCCAGTGTCTCCTTAAGTTTATCCAAAAGGAGATCCGTAGGGCATACATAAGTACACATAGTAATTATGTGGAACTCATAACCTGTGATCCTGGGCTTCTCCTCCTTGCGGAAATTGCCCAGTTCAGTAATGATCCTGCACATCTCATTATGTCTCTCAACCGATCTGCGAAGGGCTTCATCACTGACATCCACTCCAAAATGTTCTTTAAGTGGTGTAAGTATCTTTTCACGGCACTGTCCAACATAAAGATCCAGTCCGTTATCATCTGCCTTCATGGGAACTTCAAGGTACTTGTAGAAAAAGTCCTCCTTGTCGTTCATCTTGAGAAGCTCCATATTCTCAACACAGCGGTTGATCATGGTACAACCATCAGGCGCAATAAGGCAGTCCAAGAACTGATATCCGCCCTCTATGGCACGCTCAAGAAGAGCCCTTGAATACTCACACAAAAGACTTGTCAGGTAGTATGTTCCCATCTCCATGGATCCCGTACGAGGTGCTCTGAGCCTGACGGTAAACACACCCTCAAGATTCATAAGTACTTCCGGGATCTGATAACAAACGCTGCCCACGCATTTTCTGCCCTCCTCCTGGGCCTTGCGCACAAGCTCGTTATCCGCATCCATGAGAAGGTTTTCAAAGTAGTATAAATGCTTTAAATCCTTCATTAATAATTTTCTCCTTAACTCCCCTTTATTTTTGAAAACACCTGGATCGGCGTCTTCTTATATAACCCTGAAAAACAAACGAGAGGAGACAGAGTACTTTCCCATCTGTCTCCTTTCCCATATTATTTGAAGAAGGCCATCTCTTCCTTCAACTGATCTGCAAATACCTTAAGCGAATCCCATTGCATCAGCTACAACCGTATTGGCAACTTAAAAAATCACGATCTGTAGTCCGCGTTTATTTTAACATAATCGTAGGTAAGATCACAACCAAAAGCTGTAGCACTGCCCTCGCCCATATGAATGTCGCAGATGCAGGTCACTTCCTCACAGGAAAGGATTTCAGTAGCCTCATCCTCACTGTAGTCTGTTTCCAATCCACCCCTACAAAGAGTAAGCGTCTTGCCGCCTCCCATAACGGAAACATCAACCATATAAGGATCGAATTTTACGCCGCTGTATCCCAGTGCACATAGGATACGGCCCCAATTTGCATCATGTCCGAAGACGGCCGCCTTGGTAAGGGATGATCCGATAACGGACTTAGCAAGGATCCTGGCGGAAGCATCATCCGGAGCGCCTATAACTCTGACCTCAAAAAGTGCTGTAGCACCCTCTCCGTCTCCTGCCATCTTTCTTGCAAGGTAAGTGCAAACTGCCTTCAGACCCTCAGCGAACTTTTTAAAATCATCGCTATCTTCCGAGTCGATCATCGGATTTCCGGCAAGACCGTTGGCAAGAACCGCGCAGGTATCATTGGTTGATGTATCTCCGTCAACACTTATCATGTTGAAGCTGTCATTTACGGAATCGGACAAAGCCTTTTGCAAAAGTGACTTCTCTATAGCTGCATCAGTAGTGATAAAGCAAAGCATGGTGCACATATCGGGATGGATCATCCCCGCACCCTTCGTCATGCCTCCGATAGTAACCTTTTTTCCTGAAAGTTCCATCTCCACACCGCAGTACTTTGGTATGGTATCTGTAGTCATGATAGCCTTTGCAGCCGAAACTCCCGCATCATCGGTATCAGAAAGCTTATCCGCCAGTACCTTACAACCAGCAGTGATCTTATCAACAGGAATCTGCTTTCCAATAACTCCGGTAGATGCAACAAGTACGGATCCGGACTCAACTCCAAGAGCCTCACCTGCAGCCTCTGCAGTCTTTTTACAAATATCCAGGCCAACCCTGCCTGTGCAGGCATTGGCTATGCCGGCATTGATCACTACCGCATGGATGGGATCGGAAGTGTCGGTTCTGGATTT
>JAEEGL014220950.1_pt1 | contig 48983 bp, 30 predicted proteins | sample 9134231 | NCBI WGS metagenome assembly JAEEGL01 (sample SAMN16246548, study PRJNA631951) | gut metagenome | biome: gut microbiome; feature: rumen; material: fiber-attached | host: Bos | place: Iran: Karaj | collected 2018-10 | reverse complement strand
TCTTGAGCAATATGCGAAGCCAGCCGTTGAGAGACGAGGAGGAAGCCTTGAGCGTTGTGGACCAACGTGATAGGCTGACGACGAAGGATGTCGGCGGCTGGCAAGGCATATTGCCAAGGATTTGATGCACGGGACACGAGTCGAGTGGATGGTTGAAACCGCGCAGGGAAAACTGATATAATAGCTTTGTCGTGCGGGCCTGTAGCTCAGTTGGTCAGAGCAGGGGACTCATAATCCCTTGGTCGAAGGTTCGAGTCCTTCCAGGCCCACCATTGCCCGCGCCAGCCGAGGCGCGCTGGCGGATTTCGACCATTCTTTAAATGTTCGGTCGTTTTCGATCCATGCTGCTGCGACATCCGCTCGTTCCGCTGGCGATTCTGACGCTCGCTGCGGACGCCTTCTACCTTTCCGCCGTCGCCAGACCCCGGCAGGAGCGGTTTCTGGCATCCATCGCTCCGGAATCGAACGAGAAGGCCCGACGTCTGCGCGTCGTGGGCGAGGTCTGCGCGGTCCGCGCCCCCGTCCCCGCCACACGCGGCGAACTGAAGTACCGCTTCCGTATCAAAAACCCGCATTTCCTTGATCTGGACGACCATGAGATCGAAATGGCCCGGGGAACCCTGCCTGTCATCTGGTATTCGCCAAGGCCCGAAAAGGCAGGCTTCCCGCCAGAACCAGGCGCAATTTTCAATCTGGAAGGAAAAATATTCGTCCGGCGACGCGTGGCGGATGGCATTCCGCACAATCTCGACGATCTCTTCCTCGTCACCCGCGCCCGCGCCACGCGCGTCGTCGCCACGCGGCGCGGCAACTCCGGCGACTTTCTCTCGCGCATCCGCTACTCCGCAGCCGAACGCATTACGCGCGGTCTCGACCGCCTACCCGACGAGCGGGCCCTCATTCTCGCAATGATCCTTGGCTTCCGATCCGACATTCCGCCCGATCTTCTCCGCATCTTCCGCCATGCCGGCACCATCCACATCTTCGCCATCTCCGGCCTGCACATCGTTCTCATCGCCGGCATTCTCGCAAAATGCCTCGCCCTCCTCGGCATTTCGCGCCGGTACTGGATTCTCCCGCTCGTCCCGCTTCTCGCCCTCTACATCTTCCTCACGGGCGGCCAGCCCAGCGCCCTGCGTGCTGGCCTCATGGCCGTCTTCTACCACGCCGCCCCCCTCTTCGGACGCCGCCCCGATCCCCTCAACGCCATCGCCTGCGCCGTACTCGTCCTCGTTCCCGCAGACCCGAACATCGCCGGTGAACTCGGTTTTATTCTTTCCTTCTCAATGGTCACGGGCCTCGTCATCTTTCTTGCGCCTGTCCAGGCACTTTTCCACCGCCTCTTCCAAGTCGACGCGACCGCCGACGCCCTGACGGTCGATCGGCTCGCGGCGGGCCCTCTCTCCTTCTGGGGTGAAATCGCCTTCCGGATACGCCACTTCCCCCTTAAAATCCGCCTCTGGGGCGCCAAACAGATCCCATTGGCCATCGTCGCCACCCTCGTATCCTTTCCTTTGACCGCTTATTTTTTTGGCTTTTGCTCCTCCTACGCGCTTCTGGCCAATCTCTTTGCCGTCCAGCTGGCAGGTCTTGTGATGACTTGCTCAGCCCTTGGTCTCGCCCTCTCATGTCTCCATCCTTTCCTTGCCATGCCGGCCAACCTCTGCGCAGGCGCAGCGGCCTGGGCCATGAAGATCCTCTCTGTCGGCGCCGCCTCCCTGCCGGGATCTTCGCCGCACTTGCGCTTTTCGTTCGCGGCCCTCGTCACATGGTACTCCTTGCTCGGGCTGATCTGCGCCGCACTGCGGCGAAGAGCGGTCGGGAAAAGACAGCGGGAATGGTGGAAGAAGGACATGCGATAGGAGACATGCACGCCCCCCCTTCGCGCGTCATGCGGGACGGCAGACGCGCAGGATGGCAAAACGGCAGCAAGAATGGCAACGGGCGCGGCCCAATATCTCTCACATTCCATCGCCGCCACCGCATAAAGCGGCACCAAGCGGCGTTGCTTTGTGCTATGATGGAAGCATGTCAACGCTCATCATCAACGGCGGCAAAACCCTTTCCGGAACCCATGTGACGCCCGGAAACAAAAACGCGGCCCTTCCCATGCTTACGGCCGCCCTTCTTACCGACGACACCATCGTTCTTGAAAACCTCCCGCTGATTCGCGATGTCTTCACGACCATTGAACTCCTTCGAGCCCTCGGCGCAAACGCAGAAATCGACGAGGTCAACCACCGTGCCGTCATTTGCGCGCGCAATCTCCGCTCCTCCGTACTGGATCCCGATCTCTGCGCAAAGGCAAGGGCCTCCATTCTCTTCGCGGGGCCGCTTCTCGCCCGCCTTGGAAAAGTCGCCATCGCCTCTTCCGGCGGCGATGTCATCGGACGACGACGAATCGACACCCACGTCTCCGGACTCGAGGCCCTCGGCGCCACCTCCGACCTTTCTGCGGGCTACGCCTTCCAGGCGCCATCCGGCGGTCTTCATGGCCGCTACATCCTCCTGGATGAGGCAAGTGTCACCGCAACGGAAAACCTCGTCATGGCCGCCGTCACGGCACATGGCACCACAACCCTCTACAACGCCGCCTGCGAACCACATGTCCAGGATCTCTGCCACATGCTCTGCGCAATGGGCGCCCAGATCAGCGGCATCGGCACAAATCTCATCCGAATCGACGGCGTGGACCGCCTCCACGGCACAACCGCCCGCATCGGAGCCGACTACATTGACGCCGGCAGCTATATAACCGCCGCCCTTGTCACGGGCGGCCAACTCGACGTCTCCGGAATACGCGCCCATGATTTTGCCATTCTCGAAAGGCAGTTCGCGAAATTCGGCGTCCGCTGGTCCATCGAGGACGACGTCCTTCATCTCCCCGGGCGCCAGGAGCTCGCCACCCAGTACGATCTTGGCGAAGCCATTCCAAAAGTGGAGGACGGCATCTGGCCCGCCTTTCCCTCGGACCTCATGAGCATTCTCATCGTCCTGGCGACCCAGACGCGCGGAACGACGCTCTTCTTTGAAAAGATGTTCGAAAGCCGCCTCTACTTCGTCGATCACCTTATCGGAATGGGGGCCCACATCGTCCTCTGCGATCCCCACCGCGTCGTCGTCACAGGCAAGACGACCCTTCACGGCGGTCGCGTCACAAGCCCGGACATCCGCGCCGGCATATCCCTCCTCATCGCGGCTCTTGCGGCGGATGGCGAATCGCACGTCCTCAATGCGGAAAGCATTGACCGAGGCTATGAAAGCGTCGAGACCCGCCTTGCCGAACTCGGCGCCGACATCCGCCGCGAGTAACTTTTCCTCGTTCACCATTCTTCTTTTTCAATGTCCCTCGTCGCCGACATCCCCGTCCCTTCCGAATGCCGCGTCCGTCTGCGAGATCTCGTCGATACCATCCCCCCGGGCGAACTCCTCGCCTACGCTGCCACGGGGAAGGCCTTTTTGGGCGGCAGTTTTCGCAGAAACAACATCGCCGTTGTCCGTTCGCGCATCTGGCAGGTCCTTGAAGGAAGGGAACCTGTTGACTCCCCTCTGCGGCGCCTTCTGGCACGCCATGACGTCGCCGCCGCCTGTCTCGCCCCCTTGTCAGAAGTCTTCATCAAGGCGAACCTCGATCATCTGGCAGCTCTTTTCGGCCAAGACGCCTTCCGGCTTGCCCTCCAACTTGACGGCCGTCTTCCCGACGCATTTGTCCCGTCGTCCGAGACGCCGTCCTACGATTTCGCACGCACTGCGCTCCGCGAAGCCCTCGCCCCCTTGCTCGCCCCACTCGGCGCCGAACACGGCGATTCCGCACCAGCGGTTGCTTCTGCGGCCGCCACAGTGCGCGAACTGCGCGCAGAAGTGTCCCGCCTCAAGGGTGCCGCCACACGTCTCGAGAAGGAAAAAAGCAGCCGCTCAAAAGCCGAGGCCGAAGCGGAAAAATGGCAGCAAAAGGCATTGGCCGCTGACACGGAAATCGGCTCTCTGCGCCAGCGCGCGGAAGTTGCCGAGGCTTGTCTCGCCCGCTACCGCCGCGAAACCGGAAAAGCTGCCGACGCCCTTGTCGAAACACGCCTCGCGCAGGAGTTTGCCCAGTGGCTGGGTTCTCGCCGGGCCGCCCTTGTCCACGAGGTCGCCAAAACCGAACATTCCGCTGGGGATCCCCTTGTTTGCCGCGCAAAGGCCGCCCTTGCGCACCAAGCCCAGATTGACCTTGCCGCCGGTACCCGTCGCGTACTGGAGGCGCGCCTCGCCACCCTGAGGGAAACTCTCTGCCGTTGCCGTACCACCCTTGTCGACGCGCTCCAACCCTCGGACGAGCTCCGCGCCGTCACGGACGATCTCGCAAATGAAGTCCATCGGCTTGGCCTCTTGCTCGATCCGGACGAAAAGTCCGCCGCGCGAGACCCCGCACAAGCTCTCGCGGAGGCCGTAAACACCGCCGACGACCATGCGCTCCCCGACATTCAGCACACCGTAAACCGCCTTCATAGTCTCAAGGTGTTGACGGACGAGACCTGCGACCGTCTCGGCGAGAAGATCCGCAACCGCTATTCGGCCCTTTACGCCCGGCGCGGAAACCCCGGAATCGAGATAGGCGACGCAACGAGTTCCGAACATATCCTCGGATGCGGCCTGGAAGGTCAGATTCCCCTGATTCTGCTCGTCGACGGCCACAACACCCTCTACGCCCTTCAGTCGCGCTACAGTCGGCCCCAGGACCACCGCGGCCCCTCTTCGGAAGCCCGCAGCTGGCTTGTCAACGACCTCGTTCAGATGTTCGCCTGTGCCCGGAATTGCCGTGTCATCCTCGTCTTCGACGGACCTGAACGCACGGAGTCGAACCCTGCCGGCAACGTCAAGGTCATCTTCTCGGGCGGCGGCGGCATCGAAGTTGAACACCGGGCCGACGACGTTCTCGTCGACGAAGCGCGTTTTCTCCACGAAGCCGATTCGTCCTGCTACCTCCTCCTCGCCACCAACGACAACGGCCTCGCCTCCCGCGCGGCCTCCTTCGGCGCCCGCAATCTGCCGCCCACGGCGCTTGTCGCATACTTCCGCTAGCGTGCTGATTCGCAAATAAGTCAGCCATTGCGCCGAATCGTTTTTCCCAGGCTGGGCGTCGTCGTGAAGGCGTAATAATTACGGCAAACGACGACAACGACGCATGGGGAAGACGAGTCAGGCAAGGGCAAATAACTTAAGAATCAGCACACCGGAGTCTCGTCCGAAAAATTCCGAACTCGTTTCGCAGGCTTGGTTTCGTTAGGCGAGAACGACGCGCGAGGCGCACTTGTCCGCGTTGAACGGCGGGGACGAAGCATGGCGGAAGCAGAACAGACAATAGGTCAGGACTTTTCGGACGAGACGTCAGTGGTTTGGCGGCATGACTTTTGGAGCTCTATTCCATGGAGATTTGTTCAAGCATCGACTTGCCAAACCACTAGACATCCTGCTGCGCGATGCCCCTCGCGCAGATTCTGCCGCACGATCCGAATTATGCTATCATGATGCCATCATGGATTCGCTTTTCACAGCCTACCGCGACATGCTGCTTATCCGCCGTTTTGAGGAAATGGTCGAAAAGCTTTTTTCCGAGGGGCGCATTGTCGGTACCGCCCATACCTGCATCGGCCAAGAGGCCGTAGCCGTTGGCGCCGCCGCCGCACTATGCTCTGACGACGCGCTAACCAGCACCCACCGCGGCCATGGCCATTTTCTTGCGCGCGGCGCCGATCCGGGCCGTCTTCTCGCCGAGCTCTTCGGTCGCCGAAGCGGCTACTCGCGCGGACGCGGCGGCAGCCAGATGATGATGGCTCCCAAACTTGGTTTCTACGGCACGAACGGCATTACCGGCGCCAGTGTCGCTTTCGCCGCCGGCCTCGCACTCAACGCAAAGCTTGAAAAACGAAACCGCGTCGTCGTCGCCTTCTTCGGAGACGGAGCCTCCAACCAGGGCGTCGTCCACGAGACACTTAACCTTGCCGCTCTCTGGAAGCTCCCCTTAATCGCCATCTGCGAGACGAACGGCTATGCCATGTCCACCCCGACCGACTCGGGTGTCAGCACCGGTTCCGTCGCCCGCCGGGCAGAAGGCTACGGCATTCCCGGCCTTTCCATCGACGGAAACGACTTCGTCCTTGTCCGCGACACCGTCGCCTCACTGGTCGGCCGCGCTCGGCATGGCGATGGACCGGCACTTCTTGAATGCCGTACATATCGCCTTTCCGGACACTCCCGCGGCGACCCGCGCGTCTACCGCACCCGGGACGAGGAACGCGACGCCTGGACGCACGAGCCCATCGCGCGTCTCGCCGCGCAATTAGGGCCTTCGCCGCGTCTGGACGACATCGCCCGCGATGTCGACGGAAGGATTGAGGCAGCCATCGCCCGCGCCGAGGCCGATGCAATATGCACGGACGATGTGCGGGAAGGAGTGTACGCATGAGCGCCCTTACGACCGTCCAGTTCATTCGAAGCGCCCTGGACCAGGCCTTGTCCCAGGATCCGCGTGTCTTCCTCATGGGCGAGGATATCGCCGAATATGGCGGCTCTTTCGGCGTTACACGCGGGCTTGTCGACACCTATGGCCCCGAACGAGTCCGCAACACTCCGATTTCCGAATCCGCCTTCACTGGCATGGCCATCGGTGCCGCTGTAGCCGGTTCGCGCCCGATCATCGAAATCATGTTCATGGACTTCATCACGCTCTGCGTCGACCAGCTTGTAAACATGGCCGCCAAGTTGCACTACGTGTATGGCCTGCCCTGTTCCATCGTGCTTCGGACCGCCATGGGCGCGGGCCGCAGTTACGGTGCCACTCATTCGCAATGCCTGGAGCGCCTTTTTACAGGCATTCCCGGCCTCAAAGTCGTTGCCGGCTCCGATGGCCCCGATTGCGCACGCCTTCTTCTGGGCGCGGTGGCGGATCCAAACCCCGTCCTCGTCCTCGAGCATAAGCTTCTCTACCCCCTCCGATTCGAAGACCCCACCGAACCAATCGCCCCCGTTGCACCGGGTGCCGCGCGCATTATGCGCCCCGGCACCGACGTCACCATCGTGGCATGGTCCTACATGGCCCATCTCGCCTTTCTGGCGGCAGAAGCCCTCGCGGACGAGGAAATCGAGGCCGAAGTCGTCGACCTACGCTCCCTTGCGCCGCTTGATACCGACACTCTCATCGCCGCGGCACGGAAAACCGGTCGCGTCCTAATCGTCGAGGAAGGGCCGCGTACCGGCGGCCTTGCCGCTGAAATCGCCGCCCAGATCACGGAAGGGGCCTTTGACGCCCTCGCCGCGCCCGTCCGTCGTCTCGCGATGCCTGACATCCCAATCCCTTCCGCTCGCGAACTTGAGCACGCCGTCATCCCGGATGCTACCGCCATCGCTGCCGCCGCCCGGAACCTCGCCCTCATCGTCTAACGTCCCGTACGATAAATTCCGACCTTGTTGTGCGGACTATGTTTCGCTAGACGAGGACGAGGCGCACTTTTCCGCGTTGAACGGCGAAGGCGAAGCATGGCGGAAGCAGGACGGGAAAATCGGGCAGGACTTTGCGGACAGGATACCGATTGCCAACGGATGGGCGACATCGCGTTTTCTGCATAAAAGGGATCGCATGGAATCCGGTGGCGATGCCTGCGGCTCTTCGTGAATGGTTGCGGATTGCCTCCCGATGGCCAGGGTGGGCGATGGTCCGGCAACAGCCGCCAAGCGATTTGCGCGATATGCCCGGGTTTTAGCGGCCAGCACGAGCCAGGCGTCTTAAAACCGCGGTGCACGCAAAAGAAAATGCTTCTGATTTTTTGCTATAATGTACCTATAGACGACGGTGTTTATGTCGCATAACACGATGCAAATATGTCTCGGGCGTTTTTAAAATCCGATTTTTCTACAGAATGGGATGTCGTTGTCATCGGCGGCGGTCATGCCGGGTGTGAAGCGGCACTAGCAGCGGCGCGTCTTTGCTGCAAGACGCTACTCGTCTCACAGTCATTGGCTCATCTCGGTTGCATGCCTTGCAATCCTTCAATCGGAGGACTTGCCAAATCGCACCTCGTATTCGAACTGGACGCCCTAGGCGGAGAAATGGCCGCCAATGCCGACTTCACGGGACTCCAGTACCGAGTGCTTAACACCAGTCGCGGTCCAGCGGTAAGGGCCAATCGGGTACAGTGCGACAAGTTCGCTTACGCCAGACGCCTTCAGTCAGTTCTTTTCAACCAAAGCAACCTGTCCCTTGTCGAGGATGAATGCGTCGCCATTAGGACGGACAACAGCAGGCGACACATCCTTGGCATCGAAACAGCTTCGATGGGTTCGGTTCAGGGCAAAACGGTCATCGTAACTGCCGGAACAGCGCTTAGAGGGACAATTTTCATCGGATCCGAGGTGCAGTCAGGCGGCGGCGCAGGACGCCCGGGAGGGGCGCCACTTGCAGAATCACTTAAAAAACTCGGATTCCAACTTTTCCGCCTAAAGACCGGAACGCCGCCCAGACTGCACGTCGACTCCATCGACTGGACGAAAACGGCTTCCCAGGGGAGTGACACACCCCTCCCTCTCTTCTCATGGGCGGGGAAACAATCATGCGTGCATCAGAAATGTTCCATGTGGAACACGGCTTTGCCAAGTCCGCACTGGGCACCTAGCGACATGTGGGACGATCCCGGCTCCCCGAGGCGTCCCATCTTTCTCCTGCCAGGTAAGACTGGCGTCATTGGGATGCCACCCACATCGCCTTCCGCCGCCAGAACGGGATGCGCCACCGGAAAAGATTGTTCCACGTGGAACAATCTGCCAATTACGGAGTTGCATCCCGAATACACGCCCTGGAATATTGGGGAAATCACGAAAGAGGTGGCCTTCACCCATACGACGGCCAGGACGGCGGAAATAGTTCGCGAAAATCTTTCGCGAAGCGCCCTCTACGGAGGGGCCATCCAGGGTACGGGTGTCCGGTATTGTCCGTCATTCGAGGATAAAATCGTCAAATTCTCCAGCCAGATCGAGCATCATGTCATTTTGGAGCCTGAAAGCATCTCCAGTCCATCCGTCTACCCGAACGGTCTGTCAAACAGTCTTCCCCGTGACGTTCAGGTAGAATTGGTCCGATCAGTCCCCGGGCTGGAAAACGCACGTTTTCTTGCTTGGGGCTACGCAATCGAATACGACGCCATCGATGCGCGCGAGCTGGACGCCACACTGGCGTCAAAACGAATAGACGGCCTCTATTTTGCCGGTCAGACGAACGGCACGACGGGTTACGAGGAGGCCGCCGCACAAGGTCTCATGGCCGGCATCAACGCGGCTTGCCGCGTCCTTGCTCGCGAACCGCTCGTTTTGTCGCGGTCCGAGGCCTACATCGGCGTCATGATCGACGATCTGGTTACCAAGGGTGCGGACGAACCATACCGCATGTTCACTTCGCGCGCAGAACGCCGGCTGGCTCTGCGCCAGGACAATGCGAGGTTTCGTCTTCTTGGAAAGGCGCAACGCATTGGCCTCGTCAATCCCTTATTTATCGCCGAGTCGATCAGCATTGAAAAAGAAGTGACAATTGAATTGGATCGCCTGGACCACTCGCCAGGCGACAGTTCGGGTCCTGGGTCATGGGCTCGCATGCTGATGCATCCTGGCGCGCGATACCGTATGCAGCACTTTGCCAACCCGGCTCTCAGCGATGCCGCTGTCGAGCAAATCGAGATTCACTACCGCTACTGTGGCTATTTTCGCCAGGAAGATGAAATGGTACGACGCCTCGAAGCTGCCGAAGCCCTGCGTCTTCCCGCAGACACCGATTACTTTGCCATCGATGCCCTTCGATATGAAAGTCGAGAACGTCTCGCAAAAGTCAGGCCCGCCACTCTCGCACAAGCCGCCCGCATTCCCGGCGTTACACCTGCGGACATTGCGGTACTGTCAATATTTCTCCACGGAAAGCATGCGTCATTATAAGCCTTGTCTTGCAATTCGAAGCTTTTCCTGCCTTTTAGCCCCATTTGACGCGATAGTAAGCGGCTGCAAACATGAAAATGGATGCGCGAGTGTCCCGTGCGATTAGTCTTGAGCAATATGCGAAGCCAGCCGTTGAGAGACGAGGAGGAAGCCTTGAGCGTTGTGGACCAACGTGATAGGCTGACGACGAAGGATGTCGGCGGCTGGCAAGGCAATATTGCCAAGGATTTGATGCACGGGACACGAGGGTTCACATGAGATAGATTCCGACCTCGTAGCGCAGGATTTGTTTTTCGTCAGGCAAGGACGAGGCAGGCGCAAAGCACACTTTATCCGGGATGAACGGCGAGGACGAAGCTTGGCGGAATCACGAACAGGAAAAAAAGGTCAGGACTTTTGCTGACGGGACACGGGACTGGAACGGTTCTGCCGGAATACCATGACGATGCACAGTCAAGACTGGGTCTTTTGCAAATGAAGCCAGAGGATCCATCGATGGATGGTCGACATTTTTCAAATGTAAAAAAAGTGCCCTCCGCTAGAAGGGTCTCAAGCGAAGGGCCTTGTGTTTTTCATCCGATCTTTTTTCTTCTTTAGCGCGCTTCGTCGGGTGGCTCCGCCGGTGGTGTGCCGGCCGAAGGTTGCGTGGCGGATGTTTCTGATGGAGCTGGTGGGGGCAGCTTGACATCGGAAGACCTTCCAAATGATCCTTCCCCTCGACGACCGCGCATTGGCGCCCCTCTTTGATCATGATCATCGCCTTTTCCACGTAGGTCCCTGTTCGGGCGGCCTTCTTCTGGACGCACGCCTTCGCGTCTTCTTCGTTGCATCATCTCGTTTCGGCGTGACTCAAAGCGTTTCTTTACCAGTTCGCTCGCCTGCTTGATCTGACCATCCGTCAGATTGTCGCGAACAATGAGCATGCGGTCGATGTTCAATCCGAAGAGTTTTCCCTGGACTGCTTCGATTTCTGCAGCATTTTTACGTATGTCGTCGCCTGTCCTCGTACGGTCAGACATTAACGCCGCCATCATTTCCGCCTGAGTCTTTTTAAGTTCCTCCCTCTTCTTTAAAAGGACTTTTTCTTCTTCTTCTATCTTTTCAAGCCCCTTTCCAAGTTTTACGGCCGTTTCATCAGGAAGACCAAGTTCCTTTACGACTTCCGGACGCGAAAGCATGCGCATGAAAATAAGTCCTCTTGCCTCCTGATGTTGAGACCCTCTTTCACCCATCATTCCATGACTGGGCCCCTTGCGTTCCGAAAAGCTCCTTGGACCTTGGAAAGGCACATCATTTTTAAGGGTGGTTCCACCTTCTGCAGGCACGGGCCCATCTTGCGCCGTAGCGACGAAAAATGGTAGAGTTAGCGCAAATGTTAAAATGATTAGATTATTAGGAATAAACATTTTAAAGAAACCTCCCAAAAAGTCGGCACATTACCGACGACAGCATTTGTAACGAATAATTGATTAAAAAATTGTCTTTCTTAAAATTATAAAAATTTTCATCGGTGCACGATTCATTCGACATATCGAAAAACACTTATCTACATCATTAAGGATTAAGTTAGTAACATCCTGTCAACAACCTGTCAATAACCTTATAATTCTTTTCACTTGTGAAGGGGGTGGACGTATTGGATAATCTGCTATCGTGATTTTTTGCAAGATGGCGAGGTTTCAAAATGGCGCAGCCGTTGTCTTGTTTGATTGTTCCCCTGCGCCGCCCAGTACTTTACGCAACGCGATGAACGCACAAGAACTTTGGAATTCCCTGATTGAAAAAATCAAGGGGATAATTGATGAAAATTCATATTCGATCTGGATTTCGCAGATTAAACCAATTGATCTGACAAATGACAAGTTGGTTCTTTCGGTTGAAAATGATTTTACACAAACCTGGATACAGGAAAACTACCTCCCACTTCTTTCCCAAGTTCTTTCAGCAGCCTTTCCAAACGAGCGAAGAGAAATAGTCGTAAAGGTTGCTGAGTCTTCGAAGACGCAACTGCCTCCACCTGCTCCGCCTGCAAAAATTCTTGGCATGCAGTCGCGCACAAGGAAAGGAGCATCACGCTGCATCGGCACACTGAACGAAAACTTCACTTTCGACGAATTCGTCGTAGGACCTTCAAACAGCTGGGCGCATGCTGCAGCACTGGCTGTCGCGCAAAAGCCCGGACGCGCGTACAATCCTCTATTCATCTACGGCGACACAGGCATTGGAAAGACGCATCTTATGCAAGCTGTTGGCAACCGTATTCTCGAACGTCAAGGGACAACCGTTGCCTACATCTCGACGGAGACTCTTCTTAATGAATATGTAAATGCAATCAAAAGCGGATCTACAATCGATTTCAGAAAAAAATACAGAGGAGTCGACGCTCTGTTGATTGACGACATCCAATTCATGGCCTCAAAGTCGGGCATCCAGGAGGAATTCTTCCACACTTTCAATGCCCTTTACAATGACAAGAAGCAAATCATCATCACAAGCGATCGTCCCGCGTCAGAAATAGCTGGTCTTGAGCAGCGTCTTGTCTCCCGTTTCGATGCCGGAATGGCCACGCAGATAGAAAACCCAAATTTCGAGACGCGTCTCGCAATCCTCAGGTACAAGCAATCATCAATTTCAAAGCCGCTAAGCGACGCCATTCAGACTTTCATAGCAGAAAATGTAAAATCGAATGTCCGTGCTCTGGAAGGAGCAATGAATCGCGCAATGGCCTTGCGTGAATTCGAAGAAAATGAACCTCTTACCATTGAAAAACTCAGATATGTTTTACGCGACCTTCTCGACAAGGAAAAAGAAGGAGATGTTACATTGGACGCCATTCAAAAGGCTGTCGCTGAATTTTTCAATATAAAGCGCACAGATCTTCTAAGTACCGATCGCATGCGTTCGGTGGCTCTCCCGAGACAAATCGCAATGTACCTTTCACGACGCCTCACGCATGCTTCACTACTTGAAATCGGATCTGCATTTGAAAAAACCCACGGTACCGTCGTCCACGCCTGCTCGCAGGTTCAGGGACACCTTTCAGTGGATTCCGATCTCAGGGCAAATGTAAAAGCGATCGTAACAAAGCTCGGACAAGACCCGGCGGCCCTCGAGTTGTAGCGCGTGGCGCTATAACTTGAGGAGATAAAAGATAATGGATTTCATTTTCAATGAAGGTGAAAAAGATATTGACACGAGGTTGTCAAGAGAGTGTTGAAAAGCCCTTGATAACGCGTAGGTTTTTGACAGAGAAGGAAGGTGAAGACGTTGAAAATGTCGATAACGGGCTTTCTTCAACAGGATCGTAAACAGGGTGGACATCACCTAGAATCATAAAATTTGGAATTGGAGCGAAGTTATTGACAGAATTGACGGAGATTAATCATAATATTTTTCTTTCTCACGTTTTTTTCATATAATATTACCGCCTGTAAATGCGGTCTCTTTCCATGAGCTGCCAGTTTGGAGAAATGCCATGAAATTCACAATAGAACGCGCCAGCTTCCTCGACGCCCTTCAGAAGGTACAAAATGTAGTGCCAGCGCGCAGTACGCTTCAAATTCTTTCAAACGCCCTTCTGGTCGCCGAAGGCGGTAGCCTGACTCTCACGACGACTGATCTCGATATCAGCGTCCGGTGCAAGGTAGAAGCCGTCATTGAGCAATCGGGATCCACTACGCTCCCGATTCGCCGCCTTGTAAGCATCGTACGCGAACTCTCCGACGCAGCCATCGAGGTGGCCGTAGATGATACCGATACGGCCACCGTCCAGTGCGGCTCCTCCTTCTTCAAGATTGTGGGGCTTCCCACGCGCGATTTTCCTCCCGTTCCTTCGTCCGATGGCACCGTGTTCTTCCGAATTGACAGCGGCGTCTTTCGCGAGATGCTAAGAAAGACCTCGTACGCCGTGTCAACCGACGAAACGCGCCGTGTCCTTACCGGCGTTCTCCTTGCCTTCCGAGACGGCAAGCTAACGACCGTCGCAACGGACGGTCGCCGCCTGGCGCTCGTGGAGCATGAAATCGAGTTTCCACCCGAAACTGAACGGGACATCGTTCTTCCCGCCAAGAGCGTGGCCGAACTTATGCATGTTCTGAAAGAAGAAGGCGACCTTCGCATTTTCACGCAAAAGACGCAGGCCGTCTTCGAGCTTGGCGACACCATGATTAGCACAAAGCTAATCGACGGGTCATATCCAAATTACCGCCAGGTAATACCCTCCAATTTCGATGAACGCGTTGTTATTTCCCGTGAAGAGCTTTTGACGGCACTTCGGCGTGTTTCAGTGGTTACGACGGACAAATCAAACGCTACCAAACTTACCTTTTCAGACAACATGCTGACAATTGTCACGCAGACGCCTGAAATCGGCGAGGCGCGCGAGACAATCCCTGTCAAATACACCGGTTCGGAGATTTCCGTAACCTTCAACCCCGAGTATGTCATGGATCCTCTTCGAAATCTCGACACCGACGAGATATACTTCGACCTCTCCAACGGCCACAGCCCAGCGACGATCAAGTGTGACCTTCCCTTCCTTTACGTTCTCATGCCCCTCCGTGTCGGTGCATAGACGCCGACGCGAAGCGAATGAGAGTCATGAGTTCTTCTTTTTTGCGACTCACTCCCACTCTTAGCCCATAACTCAAACTATGCTAGTCCCCATCGTAGTCGAACAAACAGGCCGCGGCGAACGGTCATACGACATCTACTCACGTCTCCTCCAGGACCGGATCATCATTCTCGGCAACCCGATCGACGACAATGTCGCGAGCGTCGTCGTCGCCCAGCTCCTCTTCCTCCAGGCGCAGGATGCCCAGAAGGACATTTCAATCTACATCAACTCGCCAGGTGGCGTCGTAACCGCCGGTCTTGCGATCTACGACACCATGCAGTTCATTTCTTGCGATGTGGCAACCTACTGCGTGGGACAGGCCGCAAGCATGGCCGCCGTGCTTCTTGCGGCAGGAAAGAAAGGAAAGCGCTTTGCGCTTCCGAATTCACGCATCATGATCCATCAGCCACTTGGAGGTGCCGAAGGGCAGGCGACCGATATAAGCATCCAGGCGCAGGAAATTCTGCGTCTCAAAGCCAGCCTCAACAACATGCTCGCCTCGCACTGCGGCCGCTCCATCGAGGATGTGACACGCGACACGGATCGCGACAACTTCATGTCGGCGGAGGAAGCAAAGGACTATGGCTTGATCGACGAAGTGCTTGTACGGAAACAGTAGGGTTTGCGATCCTTTTCTTTAAAAATCATTTACTCCCATGGCAAAGCGTAGAAACTACGATCCGCTCCGCGCACTTGATGACGAAAACATGGATGACATGTGCGGTTTTTGCGGGGCGACGTCGGATGATGGCGTCCGCATCATACACGGACCGGTCTACAACATCTGCGAAGTCTGTGTTGGAAAATGCGCAGAAACACTCGGCTGCAGCCTTACGCCCCTTTCCACCCACGCGGGCGCAAAAAAGGATGCCGATGCCTTCGTAAAGAAGCTGAAAGTCCCAACTCCGCGCGAAATAAAGAAGTTTCTAGACAGCTATGTAATAGGTCAGGAAAACGCAAAAAAGGCACTTTCAGTCGCCGTTCACAACCACTACAGACGCATCACGGGTACCGTAAAGAACCCCGAGTATGCCGATGTCGAGCTGGAAAAAAGCAACATTCTCCTTATCGGTCCAACCGGTAGTGGCAAGACGCTTTTCGCCCGCACGATCGCCCGTCTCCTTGACGTTCCCTTCGCCATCGCCGACGCCACGACCCTGACAGAGGCCGGTTATGTCGGCGACGATGTCGAGAACATCCTCCTCTCCCTCATCCAGGCTGCCGACGGCGATCTTGCAAAGGCCGAGCGCGGCATCATCTACATAGACGAAATCGACAAAATCGCACGAAAGACAGAGAATGTTTCCATCACACGCGACGTCTCCGGCGAAGGCGTCCAACAGGCTCTTCTGAAAATACTTGAAGGCACAATCTCCCGTGTACCCCCAAATGGCGGACGCAAGCACCCGCAGCAGGAGTGCATCAAGCTCAACACCCAGAACATCCTCTTCATCCTCGGTGGCGCATTTGTCGGGCTCGACACGATCATAGGCCAGCGCACCGGCCGCAAGACCGTCGGCTTCGGCGGCGAAAAGGACGGGATTTCTCCGCCATCTTCGCGCGCCACGCCCAAGGTTGAGCCGGAAGACCTCGTCCGTTACGGTCTGATTCCCGAATTCACCGGTCGAATCCCCGTGATCTGCACGCTTGACGATCTTACGGAGGATGACATGGTCCGCATCCTCACGGAGCCACGGAATTGCCTTGTCAGGCAATACCAGAAGCTTTTCGACATGGATGGCGTCAAGCTTTCCTTTGATGAAGGCTCCGTACGTGAACTCGCCCGCGAGGCGATCAAGCGAAAAACCGGTGCGCGCGGACTTCGCGCCATCATGGAGCAACTCATGACGGATCTCATGTTCGAGGCTCCCGGACGCCGAAGCGTCGCGGAGGTGGCCGTTACAGCCGACCTTGTAAAGAGCCAGCTTCAGGATCCATCCACTCTTTTGCGCTTCCTCAAGGCCTAACCTTTCTTTTGTCCGGTGACGACTTGCCGCCCGAATTCGGGTCTCGCCCCGATTGGTGTCCCCCTCCTTTCTCCCTTTGCATTCGATTTATCAAAGCTTCCTCCCACTTGTCCTTGTTTCCGCTTTTTGCTAGAGTGTAAGAAAAGAGGAGGCACATCGTGGATTCGCACACCATTTTTACAATTGGCCGGCAATTCGGGAGCAACGGACGTAAAATCGGAAAGGCCCTTGCCGAAAGGACGGGTCTGCCGTACTACGACGCTGAACTTATCTCGCATGCCGCCGAAATAAGCGGCTTTCTGGAAGATACGGTCCGAAAATTCGATGAAAAGGCCCCCGAGAACAAGTGGCATCCCTATTGGTTCATGCCTTTTCCCGTAAATTTCGAACCGCTGGGCCAGCAGATTTTCAACGCGCAGTTCAAGGCGCTTGAAAAAATAGCGGAAAATGGAGGCGCCGTCATCGTGGGCCGATGCGCCGATTATGTGCTGCGCGACCACAAGGGTCTGGTCAGCGTCTTTTTGCACGCGCCGGACGCCTGGCGCATCGAAAACATCCGGCAGCGCCATCCCGAGGAGGCCGCGAACGCCGAGGCGCTTATGCGGCGCACGGACAAATCGCGCGCCTGGTACTACTCCTTCTACACGGGCAAGACCTGGGGCGCGGCCTCATCATACGACCTTTGCCTCCGCTCCGATTTGCTGACGGTCGACCAGGCCGTCGACATTATCCGCGGATTCGCGGAAGCGGCAAAAGAGCGTTAGTCGTCTTTTTTTGCAAAACTGCCGAACGCTTTCTTTTTCATCGTCCGTCACAGGCCTCCCCATTCCCGGATTGAGCTTCCCGCGCATTCATTTTGATTTAAAATTTTTCATCCGTGCGCTAAAATGATAGGCACGCGATTTGATTTTACAGGCCTTCAACCCACTGCCACCGCCCCTTCCCCATGACCCTTTCCTTTTACAACACAGCCACGAAACGCCTCGAAGCCTTTCAGCCCCTGGTACCTGGAGAAGCCCGCCTCTATACATGCGGCCCAACCGTCTACAACTTCGCCCATATCGGAAACTTCCGCGCCTATGTCTTCGAGGACATCCTCGTCCGCGTACTCGCCTATGCCGGCTACAAGGTCACCCAGGTGATGAACCTCACCGATGTCGATGACAAGACGATCAAAGGCTGCCGTACCGCCGGAATTCCGCTCCGCGCCTATACGAAGCCCTACATCGACGCCTTTTTCGAGGACATCCGCACGCTCAACATCACGCCGGCGGCGAAATACCCGGCCGCGACGGATCACATTCCCGAAATGCAGGCCCTCATCGCGAAGCTTTTCGAGAAGGGCCTTGCCTACAAGTCCGACGACGGTTCCGTCTACTTCAACGTCGCCAAGTTCCCCTCCTACGGCCACCCCGCCCACATCGATGTCTCCGGCATGCGTGGCGGCGCCCGCGTGAGCCAGGACGAGTACGAGAAGGAGAGCGTCGGAGACTTCGCCCTCTGGAAGGGCTACAGCCCGGACGACGGAGCCGTTGTCTGGGATTCGCCCTGGGGCCGGGGGCGCCCCGGCTGGCACATCGAGTGCTCCGCGATGTCCATGAAGTACCTTGGCGAGACCTTCGACCTCCACACCGGCGGCATCGACAACCTCTTTCCGCACCACGCGAACGAGACGGCCCAGGCCGAGGGCGCCACCGGCAAGCCCTTCGTCAACTGCTGGCTGCACTGCGCCCATCTTCGCGTGGGCGGCGAGAAGATGTCGAAGTCGCTCGGCAACTTCTACACACTCCGCGATCTTCTCGCGAAAGGCTGGTCCGGCCGCGAAATCCGCTACGTCCTCGTCGGAGGCCACTACCGCCAGGTTCTCAACTTCACCTTCGACGCCCTCGCCCAGGCCCGCACCTCCCTGGCCCGCATAGACGCTTTCGTCGACCGCCTCGCAGACTTGGTTCCCGTTTCCCGCTTCCCAGTTCCCGCTGCGGCCAGCGTTGCCGCCGGCGACGGTCTTCTCGGACGCGCGCAATCGGCCTTCGAGAAGGCCATTGCGGAGGATCTGAACATGCCCGAAGCCCTCGCCGCCCTCTTCGGCCTCGTCCGCGACGGCAACGCCGCGCTCGACAAGGCCGCCGGGGAGGGCCGGGCTTCGATCCGGCCGTCGGGAGGACCGGACTTTGTCCCGACCGCCCCGTCTGATTTTGATGCCGCGTCCTGCCTCGGCCTTCTCCGCCGCATGGACTCGGTTTTCGGCTTCATCTTTTCCGGCAAATGCGACGATGCCCCGCCAGCCGACATACAGGCGCAACTCGATGCCCGGTCCGCCGCCCGCAAGGCGAAGCAGTGGGCGGAGTCCGACCGCATCCGCGACGCCCTCAGGGCCGCCGGCTGGGAAGTCAAGGATACACCGCAGGGCCAGAAGGTACGCCGCCTGTGAACGCGCGCTTCATCACCTTCGAAGGCGCCGAGGGCTGCGGCAAGAGCACGCATATCCGCCTCCTCGGCGAACGACTGCGCATGCTTGGCCAGGAAGTCGTGGTGACGCGCGAGCCCGGAGGTACGCCGCTTGGCGAGGCGATTCGCGGCCTGCTCCAGTTCGACGCCGCCGGTGAGTCGCCCGTTCCGGCCGCGGAAACACTACTCTTCTGCGCGAGCCGCGCACAACTCGTTGAGAAAGTCGTCCGGCCGGCCCTCGCCCGCGGCGCGTGGGTCCTGAGCGACCGCTTCTACGACTCCACCTATGCCTACCAGGGCTACGGGCGCGGCTTCGACCTCGGGCAGCTCCGCGCCATCATGGACTTCGCCGTGGGCGGCCTCCGCCCCGCGCTCACCTTCCTCCTCGACGCCGCGCCCGAGACGGAGGACGCGCGCCTCTCCTGCCGCTTCGCCGGCGGCCAGGCGGCGGACCGCTTCGAGCGCGAGGCCGCCGACTTTCACGCCCGCGTCCGCGACGGCTTCCGCCGACTCGCGGCGGAAGAGCCCGGCCGCTTCCGGATTGTCCGAACCGACGGCCCTGTGGAAGCCGCGGCGGAGGCGATCTGGGCCGCCGTATCCTCGCAATAAGGGCATCGCGAGGCAGAATGCTCCCCTCCCTGCGCGACGCCCCCGCGCGCAAAAAAATAAAAAAAAAGCAAAAAAAAGCTTGCGCACATTCGCGCTTGTGCGGTAAGATACCTACTTGGGGCGTTGCCCTTTCGCGCAACCGCGCGGAAAATGCCCCAAATGAAAGGAGCAAAGCCATGATCCGCACAAAATCCATCCTCCTCCGCGCCCTTGCATTCTGCATTCTGCATTCTGCATTCTGCATTCCTCTTGGCGCGTACGCGCTGGAAATCACGGCTTCCGCAACCGCCGTCCACGCGGGCGAGCGCACGCCCGTCTCCGCCACCGTAACCGGCGGCACGGTCAGCTCCCTCTTCCTGGTCTACCGCGCCCCGGGACTCAGTGACAGCTGGAGCACAAACGAGATGACCGGCGCCGCCTCCACCTATACGGGCTACCTCCCCCCGCTTCTCGCCGGCACCGTCATCGAATGGTACGTCACGGACGGCACCGTCTCCTCCGCCACGGCCACGACCACCCTCGCCGCCACGCCCGACTACGACAGGTATCATGACGGGGTGCAGCACAATTCGTTGACGGCCCCCTACGGCTGGCAGCAGGTGAGTGGCTCTAACTATGTGGCCCAGGCGCCTACTGGGGGGCAGTGGAAGGCCAATTGCGTTGGTCTTGGAATGGGTCGAACACTACCGGGGATCGATACAACAATAGGCATGGAGTATCCGACCCTTTATTTTCAGAATGTACCGCCTTCCGCCGACCCATACATCCGCTCGCCAAAACTCACGGGCGGCGTAGGCACAATTGATTTTCGAACGACGTTGATTGGATCCCCCATTTTAACGAGTGCCATAACCGTTCAGGTTGCATATACGGACGACGAGCCGGAAGAATCGGATTGGCAGAATGTGGCCGTTTACAATTATGGAGAACAGGCCGGCGGCGTTTATTCCAATGTTTGCCACACAGTTCTCAATGACTATGGCATCACCTATGTGCGGATTTCAAGAACACAGGAAAACATATATTCGGAAGCACTTACCGCCGGTCGTCTCGCCGTAGACAACATCTGCATTACAAAACCCGCCGCCGACGTGGGCATCGTCGAGAAGCTGAAGAATCCGGGCTATCCCGCCGCCGACCAGAACATCCTCATGCGCTGCGCCGTTACGAATTGCGTTGAGGACACGCCCGCCATAAACCGCCGCGTAAAAGTGTGTTACCAGCACGTGGCGCGCGGCACCGATGAACCCAACCCGTCAGTCGGCTGGTTCTCTTCCGACATGGCCTACATGGGCAAGGACTCCCAGGGTCTCGACTGGTACGAGGGCATGATTCCGACGCAGAAGGTCGGCTATGTCTGGTACTACTACGAGGTCGACTACGACGGCTATGCGTGGAGCGGGACGTTTTCCACGAATACCTCAACCTCAGTGTTCACCGAGTCGATCAACCCGGCCTATTGGAACGATGGCAACAACACGCACGCCAAGCCGATGGCGGGCGCGCGCTTCCAGGTGCGTCCTTTCCGGAGTCGGTATGCCTATGTCGGCATGGAGGCCTTGCCCGCCGCCGCCTCCGTCAACGAGATGACCCTCGTCGGCGACGAGCAGTGGCAGTCCGTCGTGGACGTGGGCGAATTCTCCGTCATTTCCAACTACTTCATCGGCCACGGCTACTACGAGGACGATGCCGATGAATACATGCCGACCTCCGTAATGTGGGGCGAGAACAATCCCGACTCCCTTTCCGATCCGACGCGCACCGGATATCTTGAATCGAGCAGCAGCACGGGCGTCACGAACCCCCTTGTCGTTCTCAACGAAAAAGCATACACGGGTTTTTATCTCTATCGTTTCTCCTCCAACGACAAGGACGAGGAGGCCGCCCAGAGCCCCGACGGCGACAGGCGCTACGACTATATCGTCAAAAAGGCCGTTTACCAGGATTTCGACGACTGGACGGCGTCGCCCGACTATTACGAGGCCTCTCTCGGAGGTCTTCCGACCCTCACGTATGCCGAGAACTTTGACGGCAACGCCGCTTCGGCCCGGGCCGGTGCCGTATGCGTAACCAACGCTTGGCCAGTCTTGGACTACGCAGGAACGGAAACAAAATCGGAGAACTTCAATAGTGACGACCTTTCCTCCGATTATTCTTCCATTGCAACAATTACACGGTTCGACTTCATTCGCACCGGTTCGCGCATCATTGCCGATCGCAAGAAAAAAAACGAATCGGAAAACAAATGTCTTGCCCTAGCCCTGAAGGGCCAGATTGAAAACACGAGCGGCATTGAAAAAGACGGCATTGAAACAGAATTCGGCTCCCTGCCCTACGGTCTCGAGAAGATCACCTTCAAGGCGCGCGCTTCCGTCGACGACAGCAACTTCGCCATCTACAAGAATGGCACGGCGTGGAATCTTCCCCTGTACATTTCCGCCGAATGGAAGTTGAAACAGTTGTCGGACTCCAAACCATACCTGTCGTATGTTTTCCTCTACCAGCCCGCTTCATGGGAGGATGGTGCCTCCTGGTATGAACTCCGCATAGTCCAGACGGACAGTAATAAAGACGACAACATCATCGACATCGAACTCTGGCGCCACACATCTGCCGGCGCGGAGACGAGGGTTGCACATAAAGATAATGTACCGAACTACAAACTGTATTCTACTAGTAGGAAGTTCAACCTCTACGTGGAGAAAAGCGGCAGTAAGCTCCGCGTCCGCGTCAAGGTTAACGATAATCCGACGAATAACCCCCTGGCCGACCTCTATGACAACGCGCCCCCGGCCGGGGTTCTGGACGCGGGAGGCTCCATCGGCTTCGGCGTCTTTGACGCCGTTCCAGAGGTTACGACCGTCACGGTCGGTTCCTCTTACAATGGCACGGATTTCCTGGGTAGCATTGTGCCAGCCGACTGGTACGCTGGCGGCCGTCTCAACGGAGAGGATCGTTGGACGATTAACTCCAGTTCCATTACGCGTGAGGTCGCAAGCCAAACAATCGGCATCTACGCGGCGAACTGCGTCGGCAGCGAGTATAGCGCGATTCCTGGTCAGGTCTCCGCGACGCCCGTCACCAACATCACGGTAAACTCCTTCAAGATGCAGGACTTCACCATCCCCTTCAAGGCCTGGAACAAGAAGTTCGTCCAGATCCGCTACGACGACGGCGACGGCGGCGTCGTCCTCGACGACATAACGTACTATCCCTGGCGTGCCAGAACAATATACAGGACGAACGACTATTACAACGATGCCACTAAAGAAAATGGCGTCGGTGGCGTCAGCTACTTGGATTGGACGACAGTTCAACAGCAGAATACGTGGCTCGGAAGTGAAGAGATTGAGAATGGTAAGGTCAAAATGGCGGAGAACTGGGCCGTTCTCGAAGGCTGGGTGGAGGAACATAGCGAGGCCAAAAAAGGAGGCGTCGCGTTTGAGCGTTCCCGTGCCAACACCAACCTTGTCCAGGGAATTGTTTCGCCCCTGATGACAAACGGTCTGGGTTCATTGTCCTTCTCCTACTCCGCAAGCGGCGGCAAGGTTGTCTATGCTGTCGAGCGCACCGCCAAGGGCAACACGGATAGCTGGATACCCGTCGCGGTCTACATCAGCAATCCGGGCGAAAGCGGCGAGCACTACGTCAAGATCGGCGAGTACTTCGGCGGACGCCTCCGCATCCGCATCTACGACGCCCACGATGTCTCTGATGTCTCTTCCCTCGAGAACTGCGGCTACGATGCCAGTTGGGGCTGGACGGACTTCAACGCCAAGCTTATCGTGGACGATCTGCGCGCCAAGGACTACCCCGAGGATGTCAACGACAATGCCTGGCGCGCCTACAACCTCCGCATCACGGACGATCCGGCCCTGACGGCAGATGGTCTCATCTACAACAACAGCGGCAAGTCCTGCTTCTTCAACGACTCCGCAGTAGACGGTACCAATTCAGAGACCTACGATGAGGACGACCCCTACCTCGAGTCGCCCCCGCTCCGCGGCGTTGGCGTTGGCGAAATCGCTTTCCAGTACCGTATAATTCCAGACACCGCGCCGCCCGCCACGCCAGGCAATCTAGTAGTCAAGGTCGCGCCCTCCCGCGATACGCCCGCAAGCGAATGGAAGGTAGTGACGAATCTGGTGGTTTGGGCTTCCGACACGGCCTTCGTGAAGTTCGACAACGACAAGATATTCGATGATAAGAACTTCGTTGTCCGCTTCTACAACATCCCTGACCCCAATGCCGCTGGGAATCCACCGCGCATTGTGATCGACAATGTCCTCGTCACGGCGCCGGCGCGCGCCTCCTTCGAGTTCGACTATGTAAAGCTCATTCCCGAGCAACCCCTTGTCGGTTCGGAAACCCTGGTTGAGACGAAGATCATGCGCGAGGTCATGAGTCCCAAGGGAATCCGCATCTTCTGCTCCTACCACAAGTACGACACAAACGATGTGAACGACTGGGGCGTGGAAAAATGGTTCAACCCGCTCACATCGCCGAAGGTAGAGCTAAAATCCGTCGGCGACAGGGTATACCGCACACCTGCGGGTTCCGGAATTCCCGCCTGTTTCGCGATTGACGACATCGTCGAATACGTCGTCTGGGGCGTCCACAGCGCCATCGACCTCGATGCCCACGATGCGCCGATGATCCAGGGCGCGGACACCTTCAAGAATCCCGAGTGGTACAGGAAGTACGATCCCAGTGTGAATGAAGTGGTATCAGTCAATCTAAATTCGACCAATGTCTGGCCAAATGGCTGGTCGCCCTATTTCTGGGTTTACAGCTGCGCACCGGGCACGTTCTTCGTGAACGAGATCAGAGCTTGGTTTTCAAATGATCCTGGAACTGAATCTAAAATGCCAGAATACATTGAGTTAATTGGGCCCGCCGGTGCAGATGTTGGTGGTTGGAACGTGTCGCTTATGGAAGATAATTGGGGAGGTGTTCATTATTACGGCGGGCTTACGATTCCCGCAGGTAAAAAACTGCCTGCCGATACGGAGACTGGTTGGGGCTTTTTCACCTGGGCGGATTCTTGGGCAAAAACATGGACTAACTTACCTTTCAGGGTGGATGCCGAATTTGCGGATTCCTCTTCCAAGACCACGCGGAATCTAAATGAGTTTTTTGGAATCTTAGTTTCTCGTTCCAACGGCATGTATGAGCAGGCCGTTAGGGTAGGGGACGAAAGGGGTGATAGTCTTGAGGGGGATTACTGGGTGGATGCGGCAGACGCGAATCGACCCGTACCAGCTGGTCCCTTCACAGTGTTCTATTCCAGTTCTCTCACCTCGGCCAATGATGCCCCAGGTACCAATGTGGATGATTTTGAATGGACGGGCACCCTTACGCCAACCCCTGGGGCCCCTAATTTAAATGAGACCTCTGCGGGCGATTATATTGGTCAGGTCTTGGCCGACATCGGCGGTGCGGTCGTGGCGCTCGTCGATCCCGACGGCAGGGCGATCACCGATGCGGACGTCCTCGCCTGGATCGAATCCTTCGGCGCGAAGCAGGCCGACATCGACAAGCTCTCGGCGGACGAGTTCAACGAGGACTTCCTCCTCAATCTCGACCTGACGAAGGAGTGTGCAGCCGAGCTTAAGATCACGTCGATCCAGATTGTCGATGGCGTCGTCTATCTCAATGTTTCGCTTGTCCGCACGGAGGGCGGCGCGCCTGTCGGTACGCGCGCCATAAACGGCGTGCTGAGGCTTCGCGGCAAGGCTGATCTTGCCGCTGGGACTTTCTCGACGCTGGGAGCCGCCCAGGTTGGAAACGGCAATTTCGCCACTGGAAACAGCTCCGGAATCGAGTATGTCCTTTCGGGGCAGAATCCGCCCGCCTTCTTCCGGGCCGTCATCACGACCAAGGCGGCCGAATAGCGGCGGCATCGCATCCTGGCTGCAGTTTGAAAGGCCCGGGCCGCGCACATGCGAGTGCGCGGCCCGGGCCTTTCGTGGGGCGCGGATGATTGCGGCGTTTGGCAAAAGGCGCACTCCGCCTTTGTTCCGGCAGCCCATCCATCTGCATGTGTCCATGCATGGGGACGGTCCAATGCACCCCCTGCAAGAAGGGCGCTGCCGTGCCGGCCACGGAAACCGGCGTGGCCGGGAAGCGTCTTGCGGCGATTGGCACAGAGCCCCCTTCCATTCCTGCGGGCAGGCCGCGCATAGAAAGCGGACTCTGCGCTCCCTCCTCGGTTTCCAGGCCTCGCTGGACACGGAAGCCCGCATCGCGTAACACGGAAGAGCCACGGAAATTGCTTGAAGGAAATGGAAGCGCCTTGATTTCACGCGGACCTGGGGTCTCTTCCGCGCCTTTCCGTACCGAACGAAGCCCGTTTCCGCGTCCGCTGGAAGCGACGGCGACGTCGCGCGCCGCAAGGCGGGGGATGGCGGCGGCATGCCTGCGTGGGGCGATGCCGTCCCCGCCCCACAGGCCGCTCAGGCGGCCCGCCGCGACAGCGGCTTCGGTGTTTCGGCGCGCCGGCGCCGGAACTGTTGGACGATTCCGCGGTTCTGCACTTCACCGACCCCTTAAAAATTTCGCAAAAAACTGATTGACAAAGATGTTCATTTAATATATCCTATTAAAAATTCATTTTGACTCCATTCTGGGTGCGAATGGGTTTTCCTTATCCGGAACTGTTTCGGCTGCTTGCCGGATTGTTTCCCGCCAAATGCTTAACTACGGAGGTCAACCTCCGACAAGGAGACAACATGAACTACAAGACAATGGTCAAGGAAGTACTTGCACTTTCCCTCGGCTTTTTCGCGATTGCGGCCGATGCCGGGATGGCCGTGGCTCCAAGCAAGGGGGCGGCCGACCTTCCTGTCGTTTCTGTTGCGGTAAACGCCGTTGGTGGCAGGGGAACCATTACGATTGACGGCGCCACCCCCGTCGATGGCGTCTATTCGCTGAATTCCGGTACGGACTATGCGGCCACGATTTCGGCAGCCGACGGCTTCGTCCTTTCGCAGGTCATCGTCGCCGGCGTCGGAACCAATGTCCTCGGCGAATCCTCCGCCGTGCTGACGGTCAATGTCTCCGAGGCCGCCACCATCGTCGCGACATTCGCTCCGGAAAACGCCTGGTTTCTCGATCCCTTCGTACGGAACAAGACAATCAGCCTGGGCACTTCCGTGAACACCTACTGCGCGAGTCTTTCGCCTGACGAAGCCTATGTCTTCATGGGCAACTCCCCCTCGACGGACATTCCCGGAGTGGAAATCTTCAAGGTTTCCGAATTCGTCGCGAGCATCGATCCCGCATTCGCCCCCGCTGTCAAATTTAGCGGCTCGGCCCTCCCTTCCGACAAGGTGCTCCGCGGCGGAGCGGCCTCGTCCACCCTCCAGCTTGGCATTGCCGGCTCCCTTACGACCAACAGGAACTGGATCATCCCGTTTGATGGTGGAGCGCCCTATCAGGTCACGCATTCCATTGGCGCGGCCCTGGACACGTTTGATTTCGGAGCGAACAGCGCATATCTCTACGCCGGCGCCTACACAAGCGGTTATCGCACGAAGATATACAAGCTTTCCTTTGCAAGAGGCCTTGCGGAAGGCGACAGCCTGACCGTTGAAGACACCTACGATGTGGCTTCGGCGGGCATTACCCGCGTTCGGGCCATCAGCGTCGAGACCATTGGAGGAAAGGAATACGTCTATGTTGCCGGTGGCGACGGCGCATTCGAAGCCGTTGCCAGGATCGATACGGCCACCGGGAATGTGACGCGGCTTCTTGCCGGAACGGGCACGTCCGATCCCATGTCGGTCGATGTTGCCGGCATCGCAAACGGTACGCCGCGCCTGTATGTCGGCTTCAGGAACGGAACGGCGAACATCTACGATTTGACGGCCGATGCCGCTGGCGCCGTCGGCGCCACGCCCACGGCGACGCTGTCAACGAACATCGTTGGGGCGGTCGAAACGGCGAACGTCTTTACGCTGGACACGGAGGCAAATGCCATTGTGTGCGCGAAGCAGGGTCTTACCGGCCGGGCTTTCGTTCTCGAAAGGAAGCCCGCCAACCTCTATGTCGAATCAACCGTTGCGGGGGGCACGGCCAATCCGGCGCAGGGACGGGTAACGGTTGCCTATGGCGCCGCCGCCGCAATCACCTATGCGGCAAACGAGGGTTACGCACTGAGCCAGGTGAAGATTTCCACGCCCGGCGTTGTCACCACGCGATCCTATGACCGGACGGCAACGACCTATGCCTATGGCACCGAGGCCCTCACGACCTACGCCAAGGTCGATGTGGTATTCGCTCCGGCCGCATCCGACGACTATGTCGCCGACGATGTCGTCGATGGCGCGGCAATCTCCGCCGCGATGGCCAGCTGGCTGAACAATCTCAAGTCCGCCGCAGGCAAGACGAAAGACGAGTACAACGCCCTTATCGCCGCCGACACGGACGCGCTGAGCCTTGCCGAAGAGTACTTGCTGAACACGGATCCGACGGCCAACACGACGATCGAGTTCGAAATCAGCAGCATCGCCGTCGGCTCCACGGTCGACATCCAAGTCACCCTGATCCGCGCGGAGGGCGGCTCGGCCGTTACGGCCGCAATCAACGGAACGCTGAAGATCTACGGTGCGACGACGGCAGACGGTACGTATGCCGAAGACCAGACCACGACCGCCAAGTTCAACGGCACGACGACCGCGGCCAAGAGCTTTGAGACGGACAACAGGTTCTTCAAGGCCGTCATCGAATAAGAAGGCCATTGTTCTTGAGGGGGGGGGCGCACAAATGAGCGGCCTCCTCATCGTTTGAGGCTCCATGCGCATTTCCCGCATGGGGCTTCCTGTTTGTTGGGCGGGCATTTGTCTACAGATGGGCGGCTGGTGTAAATTTGCAATTGGTCAGTCAAATGCACCTTCGGCAGGGAGAGTGCTCCCGCGCCGACCACGGAAGCCGGCATGGCTCGGAACCGTCTTGCGGCGATTGGCACGAATCCCCTTCCATTCCTGCGGGCAGGCCCGCACATGAATAGTGGACTCCGCGCCATTCCTTTGGGTTTTCAGGCCTTGCCGGACATGGAAGCCCGCTTCGCGGAACACGCACGACCCGCGGAAAATGGCTTGAGAAAAGCGGAAGCGCCGGAACTGCGGGAATATTCTGACAGCCTGCACTTCACTGACCCCTGACGAAAATTTCTATTGACAGCTACCGGGACATTTCCTATTCTAGTTACGATGCAATTGGACTCATTTCCGAGTGGAAATGGGTTTTTCGGCTGCCTTGAGCGCTTCGGCCCCATCCGGGCTTGCTTTTGGCAAAGCCTTAATTACGAACGTTAACCTCCAACCAAGGAGACAACATGAACTACAAAGCCATGGTTAAGGGAGCGCTTGCGCTTTCCCTCGGCCTCATAGCTGGGGTCGCCTCGGCGTCCAGCGTGCAGAAGTACGGCGCGACGTTTGAGGAGACGATTTCCCAGATCGTCGGCTCAATGAACGACCACGCCTACACCAACAACATGCCCATCTCGGATCCGACGCTTCGCGACACGGCGAACGGTGTCGGCTGGTTCGTGGGCGGCGAAGACGATGCCTCGGCAATCAGCAACCGCACGGATGGCGCTTCGGGCCAGTCCCTTCATCTCAGCACCGAATCCTTTACGCTGACGAACAAGCTCGCCTCCGCCACGGCCTCGGCCGTCAACGCGGGGATTGCCGCTCATGGCGCCTACTTCGAGACGGAAGTCAAATTCGTCGCGAGCGACACGCTGGACGCCGGAATCGACGGCGGACAGGATGCCACGAAATTCGCCATCTACGCCTATTGCGATGGAGAAGAGGGGTCGACAACCAACCTCGTCGTATTCCATGCCGTCATGGATGCGGATACTGGAGTGATTTCGTATGTGAACGAGGTGTTCGACACTCTGATCGATACGGAAGTCTACACGAAACTTCGTATCAATATGAAGAAACTTACCGACCCCTTGGATCCCGAAGCGGTTTACAATGTTTTCTCGGTATCGGTCGACAATGGAGCGGCCCTTTCGTCAAGCCTTGCAATTGATGCGGTCTTTGACGAGACGGAAACGGGCACCTGGTTCCTCACGGCAGAGAATATTTACAATGATGCCGACAAATTGGTTACCTCCCTTACATTCAGGGGCACGGGTGAAATCGACAACATCAACGTAGGCGTGATTACGGATTCCAGCGTGACCTATGAAATCACCGCCAGCGTTACGGGCGGCACGATTTCCACCAATGGCGTTGCCGCGGCTGCGGGCACATATGTCCTTTGCGAGGGCGATTCGGTCGTCTTTTCCCCGATGGCGGGCTACGCCCTGGAGAGCGTGACGGTAAACGGCGTTGTCGTTTCTGATGCGACAAGCCCGTACACCTACACGGTCGGCAACGCCGATGCGACGGTTTCGGTGGTCTTTGTGGAAGCCTCGTCCGATGACTACGCGGCCGACGAAGATGTCGGCGGCACGACAATTTCCGCCGCCATGGCCAGCTGGCTGAACAACCTCAAAAATGCCGCCGGCATGACGAAGGCCGAATACACGGCGGCCATCGCCGCCGACACCGATGCGCTGAGCCTCATGGAAGAGTACCTGCTGAACACCGACCCGACAGTCAACACGACGGTCGAGTTCCAGATAAGCAGCATCACCGCCGGCGACACCATCGACGTCCAGATTGCACTGACCCGTTCCGAGAGCGGCGCCGCCGTTACGGCCGCGATCAACGGTACGCTGAAGATCTACGGCGCGGCGACGGTTGACGGCGCCTACGCCGAAGACCAGGTTCTCACCGACACGTTCAACGGCACGACAACCGCGACCAAGAGCTTCGAGACCGTCAACAGGTTCTTCAAGGCCGTCATCGAATAGGGAGCTCCCGCTCCGTCGCAAAAGGGGGCCGCGCGGCAACGCGTGGCCCCCTTTTGCTCTGAGCAGGGGACATTGTGGTCGATGACGCTCCGCCGACAAGCCTTCCCCGCCGCATGCGGCTTGACCGCCTTGATTTCCCCTTGATGTTCCAAAACCCCTGCTCGCACGCAAATTGCCATCCTACTTACGCTTCCATGCATTGCGATCCTCTAGAACTCTCCGTCAAGCGGCCGGACTGGAGCGCCAAGGCGCCGCTGACGGCCATGCAGAAGTTTTCAGCGCTCGGTCTGCTTGCGCTTTGCGCGGCGGGGCTTGCGATGAACCCGCTTGCAACGGGGCGTCTGTTCGTGGGGTTCATGACGCTCTTCTACCTCGTTTCGATCGTCTACCGCATCGTCCTTGTCCTCGCATCGGTTCGTCCCGAGGCCACCTTTTCCTTCTCCCCGGCCGAACTCGCCGCGCCGCGCGACTGGCCCGTCTACTCGATTCTCGTGCCGATGTACCGGGAGCCCGAAACGCTTCGGCAGATGATCGCCTCCCTTTCGCATCTTGACTATCCGTCCGACAAGCTCGACATACAGCTTCTTCTGGAGGCCGACGATGCGCTAACGCTTGACGCCGCACAGTCGCTCCGTCTGCCGCCGTTCATGCGCATCACCCTCGTTCCGCCATCCTTCCCGCGCACGAAGCCCAAGGCCTGCAACATCGGCCTTCACGGGGCAAAGGGCGAATTCCTCGTCGTCTACGACGCAGAAGACCGTCCCGAACCCGACCAGCTCAAGAAAGCCGTTCTCGCTTTCTCTGCCTCGCCGGAATGCGTGGCCTGCGTACAGTCGCGCCTCAACTACTACAATTCGCGTCACAACCTCCTGACCCGCTGGTTCGCGGCTGACTACTCGAGCTGGTTCGACCTCTCTCTTCCCGGCCTCGCCTACTTCCGCACGGTCATTCCGCTGGGAGGCACATCCAACCATTTCCGAAGCTCCATCCTCCGCGAACTTTTAGGCTGGGACGCCTACAACGTCACCGAAGACTGCGACCTCGGCGTCCGTCTTGCCCGCGCCGGTTACGAGACGCGGATGCTCGATACGACGACCTGGGAGGAGGCCTGCAGTTCGCTTCCCTACTGGATTCGTCAACGCACACGCTGGCAGAAGGGCTACATGCAGACCTTCTTCGTCCACACGCGCGACTTCCCCCGTCTTGTCCGCGATCTGGGCCCGAAGAACACCTTCCACTTCCTCTTCCTCGTCGGCGGCTCGGTCTTCTCGACCCTTGCGAATCCCTTGTTCTGGCTCATGACGCTGGCCTGGTTCCTCTTCCGCCCGGCCGACATCGACCTCCTTTATCCCGGTCCTCTCTTTGCGGCGAGCGCCTTCTGCCTCTTTGCCGGAAACTTCCTCTTTTTCCATGTCAGCCTCCTCGGCTGCTACCGCCGCCGCTACGACGGGATCCTGTGGGCGAACCTGTTCCTTCCCGTCTACTGGGCGATGATGAGCGTAAGCGGGTGGCGCGCCTTTTTCCAGTTCTTCACCAATCCGCACCAATGGGAGAAAACGAAGCACGGACTATCGTAGCCGCGCACAAGGCGCGGCTACAACATCCCGGGCTTCGCCTTCTCCAGATAACAGATGATGGATAATAATGGATAACAGATATTTTACTTCTGGTTCGGCGTTTCTGGGGCAAATGCCGCCTGCAGGCGGCGGCCACCGATCGCGCCTCTCGCGTGTCCCCATCCGTTATCCGTTATGCGTTATCTGCTGCCTGTCATCTCCGATAGGCGCCATCGGCGCGCCCGTGCCGTCCGGAACCGCGCGCCAGGCGCTCATCGGCAACGCCTGGCACGCGCCGCTCCCGCGGCTTCTCCAAGCGCCTTTCGCATGCGTTCCCCGGCTCTATTTCCTCCTGCTCGCGCTTGCCACGGCGTTTGTCGTCTTCCACTTCATTCGCCGGATCGCCGGATTATCACAATGTCGACTCGTCGGCGGTTCCGGGGGAGACGGTGTTCTTCCCGAAACAGCGGATTGTGGCGGCAGCCGACAGCCGACTGCCGACTGCCGGATTGGACAAAGCCCCTTGTCCGTTTCCAGCCCTTCTCGCCGGGCGCCCAGTCAAATCCATCGGAACCGCCTATTGTCCGCCATCAGCTGTCTGGGATCTGCCGCCTGCGCCGCCCTTGCGGCGCTCTCGGCCGCACCGACCGCCAGCGCTCTCGCGCTCTGTTCCCTGTTCGCCCTTCTCTCCTGGTCGCGAACGAGACGGTTGGCGGACTGGGTTTTCTTTTCCTTCGCCCTGGCTGGCCTGCTTCTCTGCGGGTTGCCATACATCGGCTGGGCCGTTATGATGCTCGTGCTTCTGCCGTTGCCAATCCTCGCCGACAGACGGAGTCGTCCACGTCTGGGCGGACTGCTGTTCCTCTGCCTGGCCCCCGTGCTCTATGCCGCCGCTTGCTGGACGCTCCTCTCCTATCTCATTCTTGACGACCCTGTGTTTGCCTGGCGCTTCATCGGCGGACTCCAGTTCTCGTCCTTCCCGCCTACCGCACTGGGAACCGCCATCGCGGCAACAGGTGTTGCCGCGATGGCGGGTGCCGGATTGTCGCGTTTCGCTGAAGGTGCCTGCGCCGTCCGAAACCTGGACGAGGCAGGCCTCTCCCTAGATGGTGGTGCGGCTTTGTCCGGAGCGATCGGGCCTTGCGAAAGCCGGCCATCGACCGTCGGCAGTCGCGGGGAAGAGGATTTGGTTTCCGAATCGGGCAAGCAGGATAAAAAAATTTTCCTTCTTCCCATCTTCACAGCTGCGGTGGCGACCGCCGCCGCCGCGCTCTGGTTCGGGCTTCTTGTTTCCTCGGGGCTGGACTGGGCGCTTCCATGGGGTACGCCGGCAAACCTTCCGCCGCCGGATTGTGACGCCGTTGCGCGCCATGTGAAGGAGGCAACGCCCTGGGGGCGGATCTTTGTGTGCGGTTATGCGGGTTTGGGCAGTACCTGCACCAATCCGGAGGACGCCGAACGCTTCGAGCCCTGTCTCGACCCGCACATCTTCGTGCTCCGGAAAGCCTACAAAGGCCAACGCCTTTACCTGCTTGTTCCCCGTCCCGATCGGGAAAATGCGCTCGACCCCTGCGAATGGCGCTACGGAGGTCTCTACGCCAATGGTGCGCAGCGTCTTCTTTTCGACCGCGACTTCGGGCCGTGGAGGCTGTTCGAGGTGGTCGGCGCCGACGGAGTCGGGCGCTGACTCCTTGAACAGATAACGGATAACAGATATTACGCTTCCGATTGGCATCTGATTTGAGCTGGCGTTTCGCACGGTCTGGATGGACCGGAAGGGTCGTTCTGTCCAGACCGTGGCGGCCATAGCCCACCCCATCGGAATACCGAGGCGTAGAGCTTGACGGAAGCCATCGTCCGCCAATCAAGGCGTCCCCTATCCGTTATCTGTTATCTCACGAGCGGGCTATTGCCCGCTCGTGATAAGCATTTCCTCACGGACGAAGTTCGGTCCGGTGAGGCCCGTTTCGGCATAGGCGATGAAGGCATCGACTGCCGAGGCGGCCATGCGTCGCACTTCATCGCCGAGGGAGCCGGCGATATGCGAGGATATGATTATGTTCGGCAGCGTCCAGAGGGGCGAGTCCTTCACCGGGGGCTCGGGATAGGTGACATCGAGCAGGGCCGTCAGATCCGGGCGCGCGGAGAAGACATCAACGAGGGCCCTTTCGTCGATCTGGCGTCCGCGACCGGTATTGATGAATGTCGCCCCCTCGCGCATCGATTCGAAATGGGCGCGCCCGATGCAGGCGACATTGTCATCGCGGTCCGGCAGGTGGTTGCTCACGACATAGGCCGTTTTGAAGGCCTCCTCCAGCGAGACGGTGCGCTCGAAGGGCCTGGAGGGGATCAGGATGGTCTCGATCCGGCTTGTCGAAAGGCGGTTCAGGAGGCAGTGGGCCACGGCGCCATCGCCGATGAGGGCGACGCGTTCGCCGTAGATGCCGTGTCCGACCCGGGCCCGGCCCCGCGCCGCGTGCCCCTCGCGGACATTGCGAAAGTAGCCTTTTAGGGCAAGGAGGATCTGGGCCTGGCAGAACTCCGCCACGGGGACGGCGTTGCTGCGCCAGGCGCTCATGACGTCAACCTTGCGCGCGAGGAAGGGGCGCACGAATTCGTCTGTCGCTCCTGCGGCGTAGAAGAGGGCCTTGAGCTTCGGCAGGCAGCTGGCAATCTCCTCTTCCGTGAAGACGGGCATGCCCCAGGTCGAAAAGAGCGCCTCGACATCGTTCAGGCGTCCGGCGAGGGCGTCGTCCTTCGAAAAGATGCCGGGGAGCATGTCGGAACGGGCGGCGAGACGCGCGGCTTCCTCCGTTCCATAGACTCGTTCGACATTGACGGGGGCAGACGAGATGAAGGCCGTTTTCATGGTGCGACAGCTAGGGCGGTTGAGTGGTTGGGCGGCGGTCCGGCCTCACGCCGAGACGATCTGGCGCCGCAAATAGGCTGTGTTGAGGAAGAATACTGAGCAGAGAGATGTTTGAAAGATGGTGGGCAGGGTGGCAAAGGCGTTTGCCAGGGCGTTGAGGGCGAGACGGGCAAGGGACGGGAGGGTTGGCGTTACGAGATTGGCGAGCATTTGGCCGGCCAGGGCAAGGATGAGGGCGGGAACGGCGGTTGCGACGCCAATGACGAAGAAATAGCCCAGGGTACGCCAAAAGGCGCCTTTGACAAGCCCCTTGGAGTAGTCGAGGGCCTTCTTTCCCGAGAGGGATGTCATGGCAACGGCATAGACCACGAAGAGATAGTAGACCATCCACATGATGCCGGGGATAATGAAGACGCAGAGGCATGCGACGATGAGGCCGCCAAGGAAGGCCGTCCAAAGATAGCGGGGCCAGCGCCGCAGGGCGTCCGCGAAGGCCTCGCGAAGGGTGATGTCACGCCGCGTGATTGCCCGTTCCGCGCATTTCACGACGGCCAGCAAGGCGATGCTGAAGACTAGGAAGGAGAATAAATTGTCGAACAACCCCATCGTCTGGGCGGAAATTTTCTGAGCGAGTGCCGCTTCGTCGACGGATGCCTGGGCAAGTGACATATTCGCGAAGCGTTCCGCCAGCTCCGCCGCCGGAACTTTCTCCATGGCCGCGAGAACCAAGAAGTTCGTGAGGAATCCGAAAACGAGTACGAGAGGAACGCACTTCGCGAAAATTGACCGGAATACACGCCAGCCCTCCTCGAAGACATCCTCCAGGTAAAACGTGTCAGTCGCGATGTTTTTCATGACTCTTTTTGCCCTTGTCCCGCCTTGCGGCATGGGGAAATGATAGCAAAAGAGTTCCATGAAAATCAATTATCAAGTTATCAACAGGGGGCCCGAAATAGTTGGCAACGCGGAAAACATTTGCCGTTTAACATTTTAGATTTCATAGGCGATGGCATTCCCTGCGGATGTTGATATTTTATTAACAATCGTTTATAACCTTGTTAATAACTCTTGCGCCATCATGGGATTGTGCTATAATGCTAGGCATCAATTAATGCAAAGCCAAAGAGGTCCGCATGAACCGCATCGTTGAAAAGAAGCAGCTTTCCGAATTGGTCTACATGATGAAGATTGAGGCACCGCTGATAGCGGAGAGCCGAAAGGCAGGCCAGTTCGTCATTTTGCAAGTCGATGCCGACTGGGGCGAGCGCATCCCCCTCACGATTGCCGACGCCGACCCGGTCGCCGGCACGGTTACGATCGCCTTCCAGCCCGTCGGCTACTCGACGAAGCTCCTTGCAACAAAGAATGTGGGCGACTACCTCCCCGCCTTCCTCGGTCCTCTTGGCAACCCATCCGAGATCGAGAACTTTGGCCGGGTCGTTTGCGTGGGCGGCGGCTTCGGCACGGCGCCGCTTTACCCGATTGTCAAGGCCCTCAAGGAGGCCGGCAACAGGGTGACGGTAATCCTCGGCTACCGCAACAAGAGCCTTCTCATCATGGAGGAGGAGATGAAGGCGATTGCCGACGAGGTCGTCGTGATGACGGATGACGGCTCCTACGGCCGCCAGGGCGTTGTAACGGTTCCGCTCAAGGAGATGTGCGAGTCGGCGACGCCGCCGGATCGCGTGATAGCGATTGGTCCGCCGATCATGATGAAGTTCTGCGCCGAAACGACGCGTCCCTTCGGCATCAAGACAATCGTCTCGCTCAACACGATCATGATCGACGGGACGGGCATGTGCGGCGGATGCCGCGCCGTTGTCGGCGGCGAGACGAAGTTCGTCTGCGTCGACGGGCCGGAGTTCGACGCGCATCTCGTCGATTTCGACAACATGATGAAGCGGCTCAAGGCCTTCGTGCCGCAGGAGAAGAGCGTGCTGGAGAAACACCAGTGCAACCTGCTCCGCATGGCGGAGCAGGTTGCGATGTCATCCCGGCGGTAATTTGAATTGGCGTTTGTGCCAGTCATGCTCAATTGGCGCCTGCGTCATTAATCCCCGCCCGCTAAATGGCAAAAGCGCCAAGTGATCACAAATGACGGAAACGCAAACGCCAATCCATCAAAGGAGAGAACGATGACCCCCAAAGAGAGAATGGCAATCCCTTCCCAGGAAATGCCCAGCCAGGATCCAAGGACGAGGGCGCGCAACATGAAGGAAGTGGCCCTCGGCTACACGGCCGAGATGGCCAAGACGGAGGCGAGCCGCTGCCTCGGCTGCAAGAACGCCCCGTGCATGGAGGGTTGTCCCGTCAAGATCCGCATTCCCGATTTCCTTTCCAAGGCGTCGGCGGGCGACTTCGAAGGTGCCATCGCCGTCATCCGCCAGAGCTCGCTGTTGCCGGCCGTTTGCGGCCGCGTCTGCCCGCAGGAGCGCCAGTGCCAGGCCAACTGCACGCTTGGCAAGGCCCTCAAGGATGTGGGCAAGGCCGTCGCCATTGGCCGTGTCGAGCGCTTCTTGGCCGACCTCCAGCGCGAGAGCGGCAAGCAGGCGCCGGCGGAGGTCAAGCCCGCGACGGGCAGGAAAGTCGCCGTGATCGGCTCCGGTCCCGCCGGCATCACCGTCGCGGCCGATGTTCGTCGCGAGGGCCACGAAGTCACCGTCTTCGAGGCCTTCCACAAGCCGGGCGGCGTACTGGTCTACGGCATTCCGGAATTCCGTCTTCCGAAGGCGATCGTCCAGAGCGAAATTGACGGTCTTAGGGCGATGGGCGTTAAAATCGAGACCAACTACGTCGTCGGCCGCACCCGTCGCATAGCCGACCTGATCGGGAAGGACGGATTCGATGCCGTCTTTATCGGCACGGGCGCGGGTCTTCCGAAGTTCATGGGTATTCCGGGCGAGAACCTCGTTGGCGTCTACTCGGCCAACGAGTACCTGACACGCGCTAACCTCATGAAGGCCTACGACATGGAACACGCGCACACGCCGGCAGTCCTGTCGAGAAAGGTTGCCGTCCTCGGCGGCGGCAACGTCGCGATGGACGCGGCCCGCATGGCGCTTCGGCTTGGCGCGGAGGAGGTGCACCTCATCTACCGCCGAAGCGAGAAGGAGCTGCCTGCGCGCATTGAGGAGGTCCACCACGCGAGGGAGGAGGGCGTCGTCTTCCACATGCTGGAGAACGCCATTGCGGTTCTGGGCGACGAGAACGACCGCGTCAAGGCGATCAAGTGCATTCGCTTCGAGCTTGGCGAGCCAGACGCCTCCGGTCGCCGTTCGCCGGTGCCGATCCCCGGAAGCGAATTCGAGTTTCCGGTCGACACGGTGATCGTGGCGATCGGCAACGGCTCGAACCCGCTCATCTCGCGGACGACCGAAGGTCTTGCCGTGAACAAGCGGGGCAACATCATCGTCGATGAGAACAACAAGACCTCGGTGGACGGCGTCTACGCGGGCGGCGACATCGTGCTCGGCGCCGCGACGGTAATTCTTGCGATGGGCGAGGGCCGCCGCGCCGCCGCCGCCATAAACGATTACCTCGCAAAGCGTAGGTAATCGTTTGATCTGTCAATCCGTAAATTTGCATTTTCGGTTTTGTACAGGGATTTGGTGCCAGGCTATGGCGGCATGGAATCTGCTCGATTCCGATTGGAGGTAGAACCATGTCATCCACGCGCCTTGGCCCCGTACCCCGCCCAACCCGCCCGGGTTGTCCGTTGTCTGCCATCTGTTCTCTGTCATCTATCATCTGCATCACGGCCGCCGCGCATGCGGCGACCGTGATGGTTGAGGCCGAATCGGCCGTTGAGACGGAGGCGCCGATGGCCCTCGTCACCAACGCGGTGGCGGCGGGAGACGTAGGCCATGCGGCGTCAGGGGGTGCCTGGCTGGCGATTCCGGAGAAGGCGGGCAATCCGCCCCAGCTTGAAAAAGGCCTTGCTAAGTTCGTGGTCGAAATTCCCACGGACGGCGCCTGGTATCTTTGGGCGCGCGTCCTTTGGGAAGGGGAGTGCAGCAATTCCTTCACCATCCAGATTGACGACGGCTCTCCCTTCATCTTCGGCGAAGACGCCACATTCAACATTTGGCACTGGGTGCGCCATCCCGTTTCGCGCATGGCCAAGCCCGTTCAACTCTCAAAGGGGCGTCATGCCATTGTCTTCCGCAACCGCGAGGATGGGGTCGCTCTCGACCAATTTCTGCTCACGACCGAAAAGCGCCATGTGCCAGTCGGAATTGCCACGGAGCCATGAGCGGCCCCCGAGACAGCGCAGTATAACGGCGAAGCGGTGGGCCGGGTCTATTCCTGAATCGCCAGAAGCATCTGCTTGCCGGCGGGAATGCCGCGATCCGCGACTTTTTTGGCCCACTTGCGGGCCTCTTCGGGATTCCTTGGCACACCAATGCCGTTGGCGTGGCAGTGGGCGAACCAAAGCTGACCGGCCGGGAGATCCTGTTCCGCGGCGGCCTTGAAGCACTCGAAGGCCTTGGCATCGCTTTTTTCAATCCCGAAGCCATTGAGATAGCCGACGCCGAGGAAGACATTGGCGGCGGGCTGCTGCTTGGCCGCGGCCTGGAAGCGGCGCATGGCTTCGGCCGGGTCGGGTTCGCTACCGCCAAAACCGCCGAAGCGGCAGACGCCGAGGAAGTACTGGGCGCCGGCATGGCCGCCATCGGCCGCCGCAGTAAGCAATTCAAGGCCCCTGGAAACATCATGGCGTACGCCTGTTCCCTCCAGAAGGCAGAGGGCATACCATGTGCGCCCGTCGTTGTTGCCGGCCTCGGCGGCCCGGCGGAAGCAGTCCGCCGCCTTTTCCGCGTTGCGCGAGACACCCATGCCCGAGCGATAGGCCTCGCCAAGGGTCACGAGCGATGGGGCGTTGCCCAGATCGGCCGCGACACGGAGCCATTTCAGAGCAGCCGTGGGATCGGCAGGTATATCTAGTTCGCCGTTGCGCAGAAGACGGGAAAGGCGCGCCGCAGCTTTTTCATCGCCTGCGCGTGCAGCGAGCTCAAGCCAGTCCCTGCCTTCCGGCGATTGGGCTTCAAGGAGCATGACGCCAAGGGCATATTGCGCGACGCGGCTTCCCTGCCAAGCGGCCCGGAGAATGCTTTTCCTCGCTTCTGCCGAGTTGGTGGCGACGCCGATGCCCTTTTCAAGGCAAAGGGCATGAAGAACGCGGCCTTCCGCGAAGCCCTGCGCGGCGGCTTGGCGCAGGGCCTCGGCCCCGGCGACCTTGTTTCCGCCACGTCCCCTGCCGCGTAGAATGGCGCGGCCGTACCAGGCGAGGCCGGGCGCATAGTCTTGGTCCGCCGCAAGCTTGTAGAAGCCGGTGGCATCGACGAGGTTGGTGTCGGCCCTCTTTGGAGAGGACGGCTGGAGGGCTAGGCAGCGGCCATACCAGCTGTAACCCTGGGGGGCTCCGTCCCGTCCGGCCATGGAAAAACATCCGAGGGCCGAATCGACCATGCCGTTGTTCCAGAACCAGACGCCGCGCAAATGCGTTACGATGGCCGATTTCCCTTCGGCAGGGAGGGCCCTGGGTGGCTGTCGGCCAAGTTCCAATGCGATGTTTTCATCGAGGCGGGTTTCGAGAAGACGGGCGGGATCCATGGGCCGGCCGTTCTGGAAGGCTTCCCAATAAAAATCCCAGCATCCGTTGTCCCAGCCCGCAATTGAAATGGGATACGCGCCGTCAAAGGCGAAAAGCGGAGCGCGATAGATTTTCCCGGAAAGATCGTTCATCCCGTCGGCCCAGAGGCCAAAGGTGATGGACTCGCCCGTGGTGCGTGAAACAGGCGCGACGCGCCAGTTCCACTGCAGGTCGTTGGGGCCCAGGACACAGATCTGGCGGGTTTTCTCGAGAATGGAATGCATGGCGGCCGAGAGCGAGTAGACACCTTTTTCGAAATCGGCCGAATCGGCTGCGGAATCAAGCCCGGCGGCGTTTGGGAAGTCGAAGACGGGCGAAGAATCGGAACTGGCGAGACTGGCGAGGAAGGAATTGGCACGGGAAGCGTCAATTTCGGCTATGAACTCCTGTGAACGCACTTGTCCGTCGGCTGGCAGAAAAAGGCCTTCGCGGCCGGCGGCGGGGTTTTTGGACAGGACGCGAGCCATTGTCCAGACCTTTCCGTTGAGAACGACGGGAACTTCAAGGCCGGTGAAGGATCGGTTGTGTGCGGCGAGATTGACAAAATGCACTGTAAAGGCAAGAGTGACGGGCTGATTGGCGCCGGTTTTGCGCCAGCCGCGCAGGAAAGCCTCGGTGCGGGCGCGTTGGAGGTCGCCAAAGCGAATGGAGCTTGAACCGAACGGGGCGAGGAGGGTGAACGGGTGACCGTTGAAGGGGCCAGTGGCCTTACGTGCCGCGCGTGGCATGACGGAAAGGGAGGAATTGACTTTTGGCGCGGGAAGAATGACCGCGATGTTCAGCGCGGGGGCGTTCTCCCAGGAGGAGTCGGCTGGTTTAGTCGGTGCCGGACGCGAAAGCGCGAACCTCTGGACGGACCAGTAGACGGGCACGTTTGCAACGAGCGGCAACGGGTCGTAGGCATCGGGGATGAGATCTCCGTCGGAGTCGACGCTTTCAGCACGAGTGGGCCGGGCCGTGTTTTCGGGAGTGGCTTTTGGCGAGGCTTTGGCAAGCAGGGGAGTCGAAAATAACGGCAGTGCCGCGACAAGTACGCCTAGGGCGAGGCGAAAGGGGAAGAGGAAGCGAATTTTCGACATGGCGGCGATCCCTGACAAAAGAAGGCCCCTGGAGCATTACGCTCCAAGGGCCCGTCTAAATGGTGGCGGCTAAGGGACTCGGACCCCTGACAGGCGGATTATGATTCCGCTGCTCTACCAACTGAGCTAAACCGCCCCAGAAAGCATATATAAGAATAATAAATGAAAACCAGACGGAATACAAGCGAAAAGTTTGCTAAACTAATGCTTGAAATGAACACCTATAAAAAAGCCGCCACTTTCCATTCCGTTTCGGAACTGCGCGCCTATCTTTCCAGGAACGGCATCAATCTGCCCCTTGCGGACGAGATTGAGCACGAGGCCTTGGCTCAGTCTGCCACCGTATTCGGGCGGCGCCTTTCCAACCGATGGGCCATCCTGCCCATGGAGGGGTGGGATTGCACGGCCGCCGGCGCCCCTTCGGATCTAACCGTTCGCCGCTGGCGCAATTTTGCCAGCTCAGGCGCGGCGCTCGTTTGCGGTACAGAGGCCGGTTCCATCACCCACGCCGGCCGCAGCAACCCGTACCAGCTTCTTGTTTCGCGCGAAAACCTGCCCGAACTTAAGGCGGCCGTCGCCGCCATGCGGCGCGTCCATGCCGAACGCTTCGGAACCGGAAGCGATTTCCTTATCGGCCTTCAACTCACCCATTCCGGACGCTTTGCCCACCCGAACCGCAGCGATCTACTGGAGTCCGCCGTGGCCTGGACGCATCCGCTTCTCGACCGCAAGTTCGGCAGGCCACGTGTCGTCACGGACGCCGAAGTCGGCGAAATCGCCATCGCCTATGGAGAGGCCGCGCGCGTCGCACAGGATGCCGGATTCGATTTTGTCGATCTCAAGCACGCCCATGGCTACCTCGCGCACGATTTTCTCACCGCCTACGGCCGTCCCGGACCCTATGGAGGCTCCTTCGAGAACCGTACGCGCTTCTCGCGCGAAATCGCCTCGCGCGTGAAGGAGGCCTGCCCCGACCTGCCGCTCGCGATGCGCCTCAGCATCTTCGATATCCTCCCCTTTGAAAAAGGGCCGGATGGCGTGGGGCGTCCAATGGCCGGCCAAATGGAAGATGGGAAGTGGAAAATTGAAAATTCGAAACCGGAGGCGAATAATTTTCCATTTTCCACTTTCTCTTTTTCGGTTCCCCGTCCCTTCGGTGCGGCGGCGGACGGCCTCGCGATGGATCCGGACCTGGAGGAGCCGGCGGCCTTTCTCGCGATGATGCGGGAATACGGCGTGGAGCTGGTCTGCGGCACGATTGGCAGCCCCTACTACTGCGTCCACATTCAGCGCCCAGCCTATTTTCCTGTCAGCGACGGCTACCTGCCTCCCCAGGATCCGCTTCTGAGCGTCTCCCTTCACATGGCTGCCGCGCACCGCCTCAAGGAACGCTGCCCCTGGGCGAAGATCGTCCTCTCGGGCCTCACCTGTCTGCAGGAATACGCCGGATGCGCGGCCGAGGCGGCCGTGCGCGGCGGCGCCGCCGACTTCGCCGGTCTCGGAAGGATGGCGCTTCCATACGCCGAATACTGCGCCGACCACCTGGCAGGAGGCCATTTCACGCGCCGCCGCATCTGCCGGACCTTTGGCGAATGCACCAACGCCCCCCGGCGCGGAGAAGTCTCCGGGTGCTATCCCCTGGACTCTTTTTACAAAACGCTTGAAAAACAGCGCAATTGGAAGTATAGTGTTAAAACCCATTTTTCGAGGAGCATAGCACCATGAAGGACAAGCATTCCATTATCAAGTGGCTGATTTTCGCGGCGCTGGTCGTTGCGTCGGCGGTTGTCATCACCCCGCCCAAGGACAAGATCCGTCTGGGCCTCGACCTCGCCGGCGGCACGAGCTTCACCGTGCAGATCGACGAAGAGCAGCTCCGCGAGGAACGCAAGGCGGCCGAGCCCGATAAAACGGACAGGGAGATCGACGCCGAAATCGCCGCGATCATGAAGAACGCGGACGAGCGCACGGTCGAGGTTCTCCGAAACCGCATCGACAGCCTTGGCGTCAACGAGCCGCTCATCGTCCCCGGCAAGGACCATCGCATCATCATCGAGATTCCGGGCGCCGACGAACGCCAGCGCGCGCAGGCCGAGCAGAGCATCAAGAGCGCGGCCTTCCTTCGGTTCCGTCTCGTCCATGTCAACAACTCGCAGTTGGTGGCCGATCTCTTCGCGCACAACCGCTGCCCCGACGGCTTTGAGATTGTCGACGCCAAGGGCGGCAAGTACTACAAGCGCCTCCCCGACTACGAAGAGCGCATCCGCCAGCCCGGCTTCAAGCGCAATCTCGCGACCTTTGCGATTCCGAAGGCCGGCTACGTCTTCATGCTCGAGCCCGAGAAGCTCGCCGACGGCTCCACCGTCTATTCCCCCGCCTTCGTCCGCAACAAGGACGAACTCACGGGCGCCGAGCTTGACCGCGCCGACGTCGACCACGATCCGACAACCGGCGAGATACAGGTCGCCCTCTCGTTCAAGAAGTCCGGCGCCGCGAGCTTCGCCAAGCTCACGGCCGAATACTGCCCGGGCGGCAGCAAGAACCGCGAGGGCCGCGTCGGCCGGCAGCTTGCCATCATCCTCGACGACACGCTCTATTCCGCGCCCGTCATCCGCGAGCCCATTCCCTCCGGCCGCGCCACGATTTCCGGGAACTTCTCCAACGACGAAGCCATTCTCCTCCGCAACATCCTCAATGCCGGTTCGCTTCCCGCGCCGATCAAGGTTCTTGAAAAACGCATGGTCGACGCTTCGCTCGGCGCCGACGCCATCCGCAGCGGCATCATGGCTTCCTGCATCGGCGGTGCGCTTGTAATCCTCTTCATGATCGCCTACTACCTCTTCTTCGGCGTAGTGGCGGATGTCGCCCTGGCCCTCAACATCTTCATGCTCCCGCTCGGCATGCTCCTCGTCTCAGGCGTCTTCTCGGCGGTAGGACAGGCCGAAGTCCAGGCTGGCGGCAGCCCCCTGCAGCTCCCGGTCCTCACCATGCCCGGCATCGCCGGCATTGTGCTGACGATCGGCATGGCGGTCGACGCCAACGTCCTCATCTTCGAGCGCATCCGCGAAGAACTCAAGGCCGGCAAATCCCCGTATGTGGCCGTGGATGCGGGCTATAGCCGGGCCTTCCTCGCCATCTTCGATTCGAACATCACGACCTTCCTCACGGCCATCATCCTCTTCATCTTCGGCTCGGGTCCGATACGCGGCTTTGCCATCACCCTCGCCGCAGGCATCGTTGTGAACATGTACACGGCGCTCGTCCTCACCCGCATGGTTTTCAACGCCTTCATCACCGAGGGCAGCAAGAAGCGATACGGCATGAGGGCGCTCATCACGAAACCCACGGCCATCGACTTCCTCGCCAAGGGCCGCATCGTCGCACCGGTCTCGGTCGCCATCATCGTCGTAACGATCCTCATCTTCGGCATCCGCTGCAAGACCAGCCCGCGCAGCGTCATGGCCATCGACTTCACAGGCGGGACCGTGATGTCCTACACCTTCGACCAGACGCCGAAGACCGAAGAGCTCCGCGCGGCCCTCCGCGCCGGCGGCATTGATGACGCAATCATCCAGACGCAGTCGGCCGGCGAAGACGGCAAGCCCGTCGTCCAGATCAAGTCCGGATACGAGACAGTCGCCGGCCATCCCACGATCGCCAAGGCCATCGATGAAACGGTCAGGAAGGCCTTCCCCGATTCCGGCGCTGTCAACACCCAGGAAGACACGATCGGCTCCCAGATCGGCTCCGACCTGAAGCGCGATGCGACGAAGGCGGTCATCTACGCGCTCATCATGATGATCATCTACATCACGATTCGCTTCGAATTCGGCTTCTCGCTCGGAGCCGTCGCGGCTCTCGCGCACGACGTGCTCATCACGCTCGGTCTCTACTCGCTCTTCGGACGCCAGGTTGGCGTGACGGCCATCGCCTGCCTTCTGACAATCGTCGGCTATTCCGTCAACGACACGATCGTCATCTTCGACCGCATCCGCGAGGATCTCCGCAAGGAGCCGAACCTCAAGTTCACCGAGGTCTGCAACCGTTCGCTGAACCAGACGCTCTCCCGCACGCTCCTCACATCGCTCACGACGCTCATGGCCTGCCTATCGCTCTTCGTCTTCGGCGGCGGCGCGATCTTCGACTTCGCGCTCTGCATGCTGATCGGCGTTCTCGTCGGCACCTACTCGTCGGTCTTCATTGCGACGCCGGTGATGCTCGCGTGGTATCGCGGCCGCCGTCCGCAGGCCTTCCTCCAGAAGCAGGCCACGACCCACTAGGGAAGCCGCTTTGCGGCTTTTAAGGGGAGTAGCCGGCGCCGCAAGGCGTCGGCCAAGGCTTTAATCGGCCTTCGGCCTTGAATTTTAATGGAGCGCAAGGGCGGCCTGCCTTCCAGTGTGCTATACTGTGACCATGAAGGACAACATAATCGAAGATGTGGCAGACTACCTTCGCTATCGGACCGAATGCGGGGAGCGCACCGTCGAGCTCGAAAACGAGACGCTCGCGGCCATGCGCGCCGCCTCGATGCGCAAGGCAGCCACGTCACGGCCGTCCGTCACGGAAGCGCCCGTTTCCGCCGCCCCCTCCACGGATCCTGCCCGTCCCATGCCTGAGCCGACCGCGCCCTCTGCCAACTCCGACACTCTTGCGGCCATCGCCGCGGAATGCGCCGAGTGTTGCGCCTGCGACCTCTTCGCGCAACGCAAGCAGGCCGTTCCCGGCCAGGGCTGCACGGATCATCCCGACATCCTCTTCGTTGGCGAAGCGCCTGGGGCGGACGAAGACGAACAGGGACTTGCGTTCGTCGGGCGAGCCGGCCAGCTTCTCACGAAAATGATCGCAGCGATGGGCTACGCGCGCGAGGAGGTCTTCATCGCCAACATCTGCAAGTGCCGACCGCCGGGCAACCGTACGCCCACGCCCGGGGAAATGGCCTTCTGCCTGCCCTTTCTCAAGCGCCAGATTGCACTTCTCCAGCCCAAATGCATCGTCGCCCTCGGCAACACGGCGATTCTCGGACTTCTCGGAAAGAGCGGCATCATGCGTCTCCACGGTGTCTGGCAGTCTTTCGAGGGAATCCCCCTCATGCCAACCTTCCATCCGGCATACCTCCTGCGTCTTCCCGCCGCCAAGCGTGACTGCTGGAAGGATCTCCAGCTCGTCATGGCGAAGCTTGGCAAACCCCTTCCGGCCCAGACATGAAGAAGGGGATTGGATGCGGCAGCGTCCAATCCCCTTCCATGCGGGACGAAAAGCGCTAGGCTTCGACAATCTTGGCGTCGACGGCGTTCTTCGCCACGGACGCGACGCCGTTCTGGCAGGCCTTGAGAGTCTCATAGGCTTCGCCGACGGCGATGATCTGGCCGTTGGTGGCCTTTAGGCGGAAGCGGAACTTTCCGGCCTTGTCCGCATAGATTTCGAACTTCGGGTTCATCTGCTTGGCGAACTTCTCGACCGTCTGATCCTCGATCTTCGCGACGGGCGCGTTCTTCGCGACAGAGGCGATGCCGGCCTTGGCGGACTTCTCGGACTTGTAGACCTGGGACGTGGCAACAACCTGGCCGTTTGCGGCGAGAAGGTTGAACGAGACTCCCTTGTCGGTTTTCTTGAGTTGGAACTTGCCCATTGTGGACTCCTCTAGTGCTTTATCTGGCGGAAGACGTTCCCGCCGTTAGACACGAGTATAGCCGAAGGCCGTACATCAGACAAGTATTTTTTGACATGATTGACAGGATTTGCACCGCCTCCGTCTCGGGCCTGGGGCTTCCTTCGGGATGGGAGGAACAGGCTGGACCATGCCAAAGCCGGTGGCGCCGCGCATCGTCGCGGCCACCTTCTGCCACCTCGACCCAGGCAGAGAACCGGCCCCGCCTCTGTCCCAGGCGCAAGGAAGAAGCAATAGGCACGCCACGCCTATGCTATAATCTAACGCATGAAAACAAAACAGGCATCCTGCTGGAGATTGCGCTTTCTGATGCTCGCGTGTGCGTTGCTAGGGGCTTCATGCGCACGGACGGGCAAGCCGCGCACCATCCGTCTCAACTACAGCGTCTTCTTCCCGCCGACGCATGTTCAGACCCTTGCCGCGCAGTCCTGGGCCGAGGAGATCGAGCGACGTACGGAGGGGCGCATCCAGATCCGCATTTTCCCCGGCGGCGTCCTCACCAAGGCCGATCAGTGCTACGAGGGCGTCGTCGATGGAATCTCCGATCTCGGCATGAGCTGCTTCGCCTATACGCGCGGCCGCTTCCCGCTCATCGAAGGGCTCGACCTTCCCGTCGGCTATCCCGACGGCCTCGTGGCGACGCGCGTCGCAAACGCGCTGGTAACCCGCTATCATCCCGCCGAGATCTCCGACACGCATCTGCTCTATGTCCATGCGCATGGGCCCGGCGTTCTCGCCTCGCGGGCCCCCATCAGCTCCCTTGCCGATCTTCCAGGAAACACCATCCGCGCGACGGGCCTTTCCGCGAAAATCGTCGAGGCGCTGGGAGGCGTCGCCATCGGCATGGCGCAGTCCGACACCTACGAGGCCCTCCAGAAAGGCGTTGTGAACGCCACCTTCTGCCCCGTCGAGACACTCAAGGGATGGAAGCAGGGCGAGGTGATCCAGCATGTTACGGACACCCCCGCGATCGGCTATACGACAACGATGTTCGTGACGATGAACAAGGAGCGCTGGGAAAGTCTTCCGGCCGACATCAGGAAAGTCTTCGAGGATGTCAGCGCCGAATGGATCGACAAGCACGGCATCGGCTGGAACGAGGCCGATGCCGCCGCCCGCACGATGCTTGACGAGCTCGGCAAGGACACCCATGCGCTGTCCGCGGAGGAGACTGCACGCTGGCGCGAGAAGATCGCCCCCGTGCTCGACCAGTTCGCCGCCAAGGCGGAGGCAAAGGGACTTCCGGGACGCCGTTTTCTGGACGACCTGCTGGCGGAGGTGCAGAAACATGAGTAACGACGCTGTCTGGGCCCCGCTCAGAATCTTGGTCCGAATCTCCGGAAAAGTCGCCGGCATCGGTATTCTTTTCATGATTTTCGTGACATGCGCCGACATCGTCCTACGCCGCTTTGGGGCGGCCATCCCCGGCGCCTACGACCTCGTCCGCATCGCGGGCGGCCTTACCATCGCCGCGGCCCTGCCGCTCACGACGGCGGTAAAAGGCCATGTGGCAATCGAGTATTTCTTCCACCGTCTCGAACGGCGCGGCCGCATCGTCGTGGACAGCGCCATGCGCGTCATCCAGACGGTCTTCTTCCTCTTCGCGGCCTACGCCTTCCTCCTGCGCGGCAACCGCCTCCTCCGCAGCGGCGAGGTGATGCCGACGCTCCAGTGCCCGATCTTCTGGCT